>X363_Desmarests_Spiny_Pocket_Mouse__coassemble_1035_pt1 | contig 11892 bp, 10 predicted proteins | sample X363_Desmarests_Spiny_Pocket_Mouse__metabat2_high_PE_007 | metagenome-assembled genome bin X363_Desmarests_Spiny_Pocket_Mouse | reverse complement strand
ATTTTTATGTGAGTAACGGACTTTTTTTCGGTTAGATTTTACATGAGGCAATGCGACGACTTGAAGGATTTATTTTATATCATTATAATGAAGGACATACATTTTTATTAAAATATCTGCCACCGGGTAGAACAATGCCTTTGCATTCGTTTCCGTATCGTTAGGTCTTTGAAGATACGGCTGACGGGTGCTTTTTTTTTTGAGGTTTATATGAAAAAAATACTGTCTTCTTTTTCAAAGGTCGAGCTGTTGTTGTGGAGTTCGTCAGTGTGTCTTATAGTAATATTTTTTTGCGTATTCGATAGAATGCATTGCTTGTCGCTTTGTGCCTCCCTTATTGGAGTGACATCCTTGATTTTTATTGCCAAAGGTAATCCCATAGGGCAGGGGCTGACGATTGTATTCGCCCTGCTCTATGGGGCAATATCTTTTTCCTTCTCCTACTATGGAGAGATGATAACATATCTTGGTATGACCGCACCTATGGCAGTGCTCTCGCTTGTATCATGGTTGAAAAATCCGTATGGGGGAAACAAATCACAGGTAAAAATAAATGATCGCATATCTAAATGGGAGATAATATGTTTGATCTTTTTTACCTGTGTAACTACAGTCTTATTTTATTTTATATTGTCGCTACTGAAAACTGCGAACATACACCTAAGTACTATTTCGGTTGCAACAAGTTTTATCGCTGTTTATCTCACTTTTTACCGAAGTCCGTTTTATGCTCTTGCCTACGCCCTGAATGACATTGTGCTTATTGTTTTATGGACTATGGCAATGTTTTCCGATATAACCTATCTATCCGTGGTGATCTGTTTTGCTGTATTTTTGGTCAATGATATATACGGCTTTATAAGCTGGCGCAAAATGGCGGTCAAACAGTCAAAAGGTGATTAAAAATATAAAGAATCTGTGAAAAATTTGACTTTTTTTCTCAATGCTGATATATTTGTAGATGATGTATGGGGGTGTACCGGTTTCGACGGATGCGCGAATCCCTGTGCCGCAAGTGGGTGTGAAGGTGCCCTAAACTGACAAAAAAATAACTGCAAACAAAAAACGAAAGGAAGAGGAATCTTCTGACGAGCAGTTCGCACTTGCCGCTTAAGTCGGTGTGCGCGGAGATTTTGCTGTGCTGTTCCTAACGGTAAAACTCTCTGACGATAACAGGGACTTGACTTAAGGTGCTTTTGACCGCTTTAAGCGACAGTTAGTCAGAATACGGAAAAGACGCTTGTAATGCTGCTACCTTTTCCCGACAACTACCTCGCATTACTAAACTTGTAGACGCGCTTGGCTTACACACTCGGACGCGGGTTCAATTCCCGCCATCTCCATCATAGAGCCTTCTTGTAGGAGTCTGCATTTCGTAAGTTTTACGAAATGCAGACTCCCTGTTTTTTTTATGATTGCCATTTGTAACGGTGAGCAGAAATAAGCAATTGAGATGAATCAGCGCTCTCAACGCAGGCATCGAGGCGTTAAATCTTCCTGCGATAAATACAGGGCATAAAAAATCCCCTCCAAAATGTTTGAAGGGGATTGTATCGACAGTGAGCCACTTATTTCTTTGGGCCGTATCGCTTTAGCATTGCAACTGCGTTTCGTTTTCCATTGTAAACAAATCCACCATTCCAATATTCAAGCGCTGCGAACAACGCGTTTCCACCATCTTGCGAATCAGATTCTTTTGTCTTGAATGAAACATAGTCAGAAAGTGATTCGTAGTCCTGATTGTGAAGGCATGAAACACGTTTTTTGTTAAACTCATTCCACTTTTCAAGATCTTTGAACCCTTCTCCTTCATCCTGCACGATTACATGTGCATGCGTCGGGCTGAATGAATACCAAACCGTAACTTTCTTATTTATATCGCAATGATTTCCATGCTTAACGCCATTCTTAATAACTTCGCTAATCTGCTGTTCAAGAAGATTTAACTCCTTGATTTCAGAAGGCGCGGACTGAACGATAAGCAGTGTGAAATATCTGATTTGCCTAAAGTCCGAAGGAAATTCTTTTTTTAGCATGTTTGTTTTATCAAACAATGGGTCATTGTCATCCGACCGAAGCTCTTTGAATTCTGCAACTTCTTCCATGATTTTTCTCCATTTCTTTAGTTTTTTTTGTTATTCATTCACCATCATAAGGGCTTCCTCTACGCTGTTTGCAATAGGGAAATATCCCATAAGTTTGGTAAGCTCGATGACTTTTTTCACGGAGCCGTGAATGTTTGAAAGTGCAAGCTTGAGATTCATCTTCTTGATTGTTGAGCTTATGTAAATTAGCGCACCAATTCCAGACGAGTCAATGTAATCCACTTGCTCAAGATTGATAATGAAAACTTTGATGCTTTTTTCAATCATTTTCATTACAAGCTCCTTGAGCTTGTAGGAATTGTAAAGATCCATTTCTCCATTTACATCGATGATGTAGATGTCCCCATTTTTACGTATTTTAAGTTCCATATCGAAGCTCCTTATCCTTGTATTTTAACAACCAGAAGACTCTGATCATCATATTGCTGTGTCGTTCCGCAGAATTTCTTCAGACTATCTTTAACTTTGTTTGCAATATCCTTTCCTTGGAGCGAACTGTTTTCCACGATAACCTTTTTGAGGCTGTCAATTGAATATTGTACACCATTTTCGTTAAGACTTTCAAGTATTCCATCGGTACAAGTTATTAAAATATCACCTGCATTGAGCGTAAGGTCGATGTTTGTGAATGCGGTGTCTTTCTCAACGCCAATTGGTTCACAATCCGCTGAAATCTTTTTAATCTGCTTGTCCGCCGCAGAGTAGAGTAGCACAGGATTTGTTCCACTGGTCGCAATCTGCGCTGTATTGTCAAGGCTGTTGTAGTTTATAAGCGAAATGCTGGCGAAGTGATCCATACTGTTCTTTTCAGAGCAGATTGCTTTGTTCACCCATTCAAGTATTGTGGCTGCGCTTTGATTTGTGTTTGCAACAAGTCGAAGCATTGCGCGAATCATTGTCATGATGACAAGCGAGTTCATGCCTTTTCCTGCGACATCTCCCATAACAAATGATATGCGGTCTTTTCTCGCTGGAATAATGTCGTAGTAATCGCCACACACATTCTCTGTCGCAGCAGAATATTTTCCAATTGAAAGCTTGCTTATAACAGGCATTTTCTCTGGAAGCAATGTCTTTTGGAATTTTGTAGCGATGTCTCCTTCTTTTGTGAGTTCGGCGTGCTCTGTGCAACTGATAAAGCTTATGAGTGGTCTGAGTGCGGTTGATGCTGAATCTATGAGCATATTTGCGGTCTCTAAATCTTCTTCAGAGAACGGCTCTAGTCCTGCCGCCCTTGAAATACAGATAAGGGCAACTCCCTCGCTGTCCTGGAGCATAGGGATGAACATATACGGACCACATTTTAAGAAGTCCTCGGGTTCGTTTTGGTAAACACGAGCGTCTTTCATTGGGTCTGCAATTACAACTGGCTTTCCCTCGGTGAAGATGTCGCCGAATATATTGCCTTTTGTTGCAAACTGCGAGAACTTGAAGTTTGTTTCAATGCGTAAAGGCTTGTGCGGCAAATCCTCTGGCAGTTTGTATGGTGGAGGAAATTTCCCTTCAAGTGATTTCACAGCGAGAATGTCATCGTTTTCATCATAGAAAAGAATGACGCTTCCTGTCGCGGCTGTTTTTTCCATAATCAATTTGTTGAAATACTGTAGGAATGAAGACAGAGCGTCCTCGGAGCTGAAGAATCCAGCTGCTTTTGCCGTCATGTCCCTATTGGTTGCAAGAATTCCTTTGTATTTTGAGGTGACATTTTGAACCGCCTGCTGGCTGTATTGTTCTAGCTCTGCATCTGTTTTTTCATGGGCGGATTTCTTTTCTGCTCGCTTTTTTGGATCAGAAACCGCAAACACAAACGCATAGACAAGTAGTATGATTTCCGAGACTAAGGTTGCAAGAACTAAATACATTACTTGGCGATTGAAGTATATGTAAATCACGCCTGCTAATTCAACGCCAATAGCAAGAAAGAACACAAAACTTATTTTTGAAGTGTTTCTAAGCTTGCATACAATAAGCACAGCGAATAAAACAAGCGCCGCCGCCGCCGTTGCAAGGATAGGAATGTTTGCAAAAGTGTCAATTGTCTGTTCCAAATTATGCCCCTTGAAAACTTGAATTTTCAGTATATTACAATTCTATCATTGAAATATGCTGCCGTCAAGTTTTCTGTTTTAACAAATTTCGATTTTTATGAAAAAAACCGCTTTTTCCATTATCGGCTTGTTTCGCTTGATTTATTAGTTTTTTTTATACGAAGCAAGCATTTGTTTTTAAAGTTGCGAATTTTTTTCATCAGAGACCATTTGTAATCTTGCTTTATGTCGGCGACAAATGTTTCAAGTTTTATTTCCGCTCCGAATTTTTCGTTTATTTGGTGAAGACTGTCTATGAAATAGATGTATAAGTCTCCTGTGGTTCTGTTTTTTATGTACTTCATAATCTTGTATTTTTCGATTATGGCGATTGCAGGAAGAAATACCGTTGTGTGCCACGAGATTATCGCTTCCTCCATAGATATTTCCTCTTGTTTGTTCATGTTTATAAAATACTTGTGGGTCAAAATATGTTGATAGATTATGTCGTACTGACCTGGAATTGAAAGGTCGAGGTTCCAGTAGTCGGTGATGTCTCCGTACGATGTTTCAAAATAAAAGTTGCGCTTTTCGTAGTTGACTATCTGTTTTATTATGCCTGTGAGCGAGTGGACGGGGGAAAGGCGTATTTCAGTTTGAAGAGAGACGACTTCTGCGTCGATAAATTCAACGCCCTTTGATTTTGCTACTGACACTCTGTGGTTTCCATCGCGCACAAAGTAGAGCCCTGCCAGTTCATATACTCGTATGGGGGGGAGAACGATGTCATTTATAAGCGCCGAGTCAACGCGTTCCCATCGTTCTTTCATAAATGAGTTTTTTGGAAAAAACTGGTTGTCGAAGTCCTTGTAACGCCCTTCGCTTCCGACTATTTTCGAGATGGGAATCTCTTGCATTCCCATATATGTTTCATTCTCAGGTTTTATAATCTGCTTTATTTGATTAAAGGAAATCATTTGCGCTTCCTCTGGATTAAGCAGATGCTGCATTTCATTTATAAGGGCCTTGTTTCTTGCCCTTGAGAAGTCGGTCGATGGTGTGTCTAGCATTAAAAGCCTCCCATAAATTGTCTAGCCGCAAATTGCGAAAGCAATTTTTAGGCTGTCCTTTGTGTCTTATTTTTGTATTTGTGCTGGAAATTCTATGATGCAGTGCGCATACGCATTCACCACGATTGTATTCCAATATTTTCCTATCCGCTCATCCCTTTGATCATAAAGATGGATATGACCATGAATCATATATGCAGGGCGAAATCTTTTTATGAACCAATTGAAGCTGTCAAATCCTCTGTGGCAAGGGTCTTTTGCATCGTGTATATTGAGAGGGGAGGCGTGCGTCAAGAAAATGTCAAGATAGCGTCCGTAGCGTATTTTATTGTAAATGAGGCGCGGAACGAGGGCGAGTAGTTTTAGCCACATTTGACCTTCCGTGAACTGACACAGACCGTTGTTGTATTTTCTTGACCCTGATGCCCCTGCAATTAAAAGCGGCGTTTTCTTTCCTGTGTGGGGATGCTCAAAAAAAAGAGAGCTGTTTTTGAGGACTTTAAACCCTGCGTATACCGCTCCGTGCGAGTGTGAGTCAAGAGACTTTATGTGTGGCATTGAGTTGCTTGCAAGTTGGTTTACAGAGCGCGCCGCTTTTGAGGATGTGTCGTGGGAGCAATGGTAGTATTTGTATTCCTTTAAATCATGGTTTCCAAATATAAAGTATATAGGTTTGTTAAAAACTGAGGCGATAAAATCAAGATAATCCAAAGGCAAATCACCTGCGCACAAAACCAAATCAATGTCGGAGAAATTCTTTTTTGCATTTGAGTTGTAAATCAATGGGTCGATTTGATCCGATACACAGAGAATCTTCATTTTATTTTGCCGCTGCCTTTGCAAGCAGAGCTTCAAGCTTCTTTTTTCCGATAAGTTCTATCGGTCGGTTTTCTGCAAATGCTGCCGCACCCCTTGTAAATTCTGAGCTTGTTATGATATATGAGTTCACACAGTTTGCCGACTTCGCTTTGTCCAACGCTTCTCGAACTGACTGCTCTTCAATTGGATCGGGGTTTCGGAAGAACCGTATGTAATTCACCTGCTTTCTGACATTACGCCAGTCTGAGTCTTTTGCATCCACAGCGAATACTGCGCATCCATCTTTCTGTGGATTTGATTGCTGTGGAGAAAGGCTCATCGCCTGGCAGATGGTTTTGCATGTTTCTATAAATTCTGCGTCCGAACACGTGAGATAATCCTTTAAGTTGTCGTTTGCCTGCAAATCCTTGTATTCGGAGAGCTTTGCGTTGACATCGCGGAATGCGTGGTTTTTGGCGTAAATTATCTCCCACTGTTCGATGGCTTTGTCTATTTTTCTTGTTTTTTCAAAGCACGAGGCAAGAAAATACCGTGCATACAATGTGTCGTTTTTTACTCCGTTCTTGTCGAGCTCTATAGCGCGCTGCAAGTCTATTTCGGCGTTGTCCAATCTATTTGCCATTATGTAGCATGTCGCCCGTTCTACAAGAGCCTTTTGCTTGAATTCATTGTCTCGTTGCGCCTTGTCAAATGCTTTCACCGCGCCTGCAATGTCCTTCGACTCCTTGAGGAGCTTGCCCAAATAGTAGTAGCATGAGTATTCTGCGGGGTCTATTGAGATTGCATAGTCCAATTCCTTTTTTGCGTCTGCGAATTGTTTTGTTTGAAAGAGTATGTAGCCAATCGCGGCGTGTGCCTTTGCATTCTTTTTGTCGATGGACACACATTTTTTGTAAAATCCGAGAGCCAAGTCCTTCCTTCCGAGTTGTTCGGAAAGCTTTCCCGCTTTGAAAAAGTTGTCCGCATTCGTAGGGTCTTGCTTTGTGAGGAGAAGGTATTCCTTCATGGCCTCGTCGTTGCGGTCGAAAGACATAAGAAGGCTTGCATATTCCTTCCTAAATGAAACTTCAGGAAGAGTGCTGTCAAAAACCGCGTTTTCATTGACTGTTGTGTATTCAAGAAGAGCCAGCTCCTTTCTACCGTCCGCAACATATGCTTTTCCGAGATAATAATGCGCGTGATAGTCTTTCGCATCCTTTGCGATGATTTGCTTTGCGAGTTTTGCCGCCGCTTGATTCTTTCCCTGCTTCAAAAGTTTTTTCACAGAGTCAATTTTTTTTGGCGCGACAAGGCTTTTGCCGATTATGATTGCAAGTCCAACTACAACCATTGCCACTGCCACTATAACAAGAACTATTGCCATATCTTTTATCCAAAAGTGCTTTTAGTTTTAAATATACTATAGGATAAAATAAAAATATTCTATACTATATAAATGAATAGATTTAATGTAAGGTATTTAGGGAGTAGGGTAAAATTTTATGCTCCGCACTCGTTGCGAATCTCCCTGCGCTCTGCGGTTTTCGCACTGGCACAAACTGCGAGTTGACCTACTGACGAAATAACATGGTGTTCCTACTGATGGTCAGACTAATGATGGTCAGACTCTCGCAAGGTTCCGTCGGTGAGGATTGGGGGCGTTGCGGGGTGTCCCCGCAGAGAGGGTAGGGCGCAACGAAGTGCGACCGCAGGGGGAGACTTCCCCCTCCCTAAAAATTGACTTCCGTGATACGTGCGTTCACATACTTTCTTTTTTTTTCCATAGCTGCTAGAATAAAGGTATGCGACGAATTGTTTTTTTTGTGGGGTTGTTGTTTCTTTCTGCGTCATATGCGGAAAGCAAAGGGGAGAGTTTGTTTCAGGAAGGCAAGTTTCTTGAGGCTATTCCTGTGCTGGAAGAGGAAATTCAAAACGGTGTTGTTTCAGCGGATACCTATAATTATTTGGGAATTGCGTATTTAAAAAACGAAGACTATGACAAGGCGATAGATGCGTTCGAGAGGGGGATGCAATCTCCTGTTTCTGATGTCAAGCAGTTGTATTTTAACGAGGGCAATGTTGCTTTTATCAAAGGCGATTATACGCTGGCGGAGATGTGTTTTTCCCTTGCGCTTGAAGCATCCCCAGAGATGTATACTGCGCTTTTAAATCGCGCGAATGCTCGCCTTGCGCTTGCAAAATACAATCTTGCTCTCAAAGACTATACCGATTTTATTACCGCCTGCCCTGAAGATGAGCAAATCGAAAAAATAAACGCAATGGTTTCATATATAAAAGAGCAGATTGCCTTTGAAGAGGATGAACGGCGACTGCTTGCGGAGGAGTACGCCGCTTTTGAAGCGGAAAACCGTCGAGTGGAGGAAGAGGCGTTGAGAAAAGCGGAGGAAAAAACGCTTGAAGAGGAAAAAAAGCGGCTCGCCGAAGAGGAGATGCAGCGCAGAATTTTAGATGATATGTCAAATTCCTTGCAGACTGAAATAGAAGAAGAGAATACAGAAAATGAATTGGGCTATGAGCAGGTGAATGAGACCGAATTAAGCGATGAGCAGTCTGTTGATGCTGGCGAAAAAGATGAGCGGGAAGAGCTGGAGTTGGAGGACGAACAAGTAAGAGAGCTTGAATGGGAAAACGAAAGAGCTGAAAAAAACGATGAGCGTTACGAACAGATTGAAGAATCTGAATTAAAGCCTGAAAGTGACGCGCAGAATGTGATGCCCGAATTAGATTATGAGCATGTCATTGAGGTGGATTTGGCTGGTGAAGGGGAAGAGGGCGCGGAAAGCGACTGGAATGACAAGAGCCCTGTTGAAAACGAATTGAACTACGAGCGGGTCATTGATTCGGAATGAAGTGAAGGAGAAAGTTCTTGCGTCGCTTTGTATCCTTCTAAAAAATCCAGAATTGGTTTTTGCCATGGGGTGGTGGGGGCAGAGCGTTTTTCTGCGAGCAGTTTCTTGTATAAAGATGCTATATAGTTTCGGATTTCTGTTTTGTCAGACTCCTCTATATGAATTTTGCAATTTTGTGAGATTGCTTCATTCCTTGATTGTTCGCGCTCTTTGTTGTCTTTAAAAAGGTTGTCTGCAAAATTCAACGCATCGGATTCAGAGAAAAAATCTTCTTGGAAAAGCGCGGTGAGCATATAGAGCGCACCCGCCACGCAATTTATGCTGTGCTGTTTTATAAAAAGCACGCTTTCTGCGATGTTGAGAGCGCCGTTGTAAATTTCGCCTAGAATCCGCTCCTGTTCATCGTCGGTCAGCAGAGTTTTACTTGTCGCAAAAAGATTTCGTATGAAGGCATAGCTTCCTGTGACGATTGCAATGTGAAGGCTTGGCACGCAGAGAAAATGCGGGTCGAATGTGTATATCACCCAGAAATGGAAGTCATGCTTGTAATGGGGGCGTTCTGTTGTGGTGAGCGTTTTGCTGTAGACATCGGCCGCATTGTGGTAAAGGGTGGCGAGAAAGGCGACGAATTCATTGCATTTTTGACAACGCATGCTTTTGGGAAGGCTTTTTTTTATCATTGAAAGAATGCGTATGAAAAATCCAACGAAGTCAAGATAGATTCCAACCTTTTCGGGGGTGAACGGAATTTTTTCATCGAGCGGATGCTCAACATTCGCAACAGGGATGTGCGTTCTGCCGAATTTTTGTTTTTGCTGAATCATAAAGAAATTTTTCCACACTTCTTTTATGAATTTGAATGACTGTTTTGCTGTCTTTGGATTTATAAAATGCCAAATGAATGTTCTGCGCACTGAATATCCATCAAGCGGCTTGTGGAATGTCTTTTTTCGGTTTGAGGAATGTCTTTTCTCGATTTTTCTCATACTAGCTCCATTTCTTTTTTCAATGAGTCAAGCCATTCAAGGCGTTTTTTGTCAGGGGTGATGCACAAATTTTTTTCGTTTGTGGGGAGCACGGTGCCTTTTGGAGCGTTCTTTGCCCTCCGCAGATACTTCACAGGGGTGTAATACAAATCGACCTTTCCCGCGTTTCTCGCCTTTGAGTAATACACTGCAAGATTCGCCGCATACAGAAGAATTTCAAGGGGGACGGTTTTTCCCTGTCGATTTTTTATAAAGACATAGCCACCTGGAAAATCCCTTGTGTGCAGCCACAGGTCGTTTCCCTTTGCATGATGACGAAGCAGCTCGTCGTTTTCATGTGCATCCCGCCCCACCAAAATGTACCAGCCGTCCACCGTGTAGTCCAATCCTGGATGCTCCTTTTTTTGCCGCTGTTTCGGGGTGGTGTTTTTTCGCAGCATTTGCTCAATTTTTACAGGATTCATCTCGCTTTGCATTTCGGCATACAGTTTTGTTAATGTTTCTATCCGCTTTTTTGAGACTGCAATGTCGTGTTCAAGGGCTTCCGCGCCTGTTTTTGCCTTCTTGCATTTTTCGTAATAAGTGGCGGCGTTTTCATACGCATTTTTTGTTGAATCGATAGGGATTCTTACGGTTTCTCCTGTCTCAAAATCCTCGCATTCAAGGAAATGTGAGGATGGCTTTAAAAGATGTGCGTTTGCGGAAATCAAATCCCCACTGTGCTGTAAATTCCGTGAGTCTTCAAACTCCTTTTTCTTTTTTATGAGGTTTTCAAGCGCGCTTTCCATTCTGCTTTTCGATGATTCATACCATTTCTCCGCTTTTTCAAGCAGCGCCTCGCGCGAAAGATTTTCCGCGTATTCTCCATACCAGATGTCAACTTTTTCATTGAAAGAAAGCGGCTTTTGTGAAGAGGCTGCTATTTCACTGAATTCTCGCACCGGCCATACACGCGTTTCAGCCTTTGCTTCAGGCAGAATGAATGTGCCGCCGGTCATTTCGCCTTTTTGGGGGCGACGGTACATCGAGTCTATGATTGTGTTGGTGGAATCGCACAGTATTATGTTCGCGGCTCCGCTCCACAGCCGCACATAGAGCAAAAATGATTCTTCCGAGGTGGAAAGCTCAAAGCGCACGATTCTCTGTTTTTCGATTTGGCGGCAGGTGTTTATTTTCGCCCCTTTTATGCGGGATTTTAAAAGCTCCATAAAACGCAGCGGCTTTTCGTTGCGTGTGATTTTTCGCCGCGTTTCGTTTATTCGGCAGGCGTTTTGCGCCGTGCAGATTAAAACAGTTTTTGCGTTTCCTGCGCTGTAGGTGTAGAGCGCGAGCGTGTCATATCCTGGTTGTATAATATCCTGTATAAATGCGCCGTCAAGAGAAAGCTCTGACAGCACGCTATCGATTTCATTGCAATTCAAAGACATAGTTTTATTGTACAATATCCCATTTCCAATCTATTATTCCGCCGAATTCCTTTATATTTGTGTAGCCCATTTTCGCGAGTTTTTTTGCGGCCTCTTTGCTTCGTCTTCCGCTCCTGCAATAGACTAAAATCAACTGCGATTTGTCAGAAAGCTCTATCGGCTCTGTGGTAGAGATGGCTTCATTTGGAATGTTGATTGCATTCTGTATGTGTCCGCTTGCAAATTCTCCAGGCGTGCGCACATCAAGAATGATGCAGTCGTTTTCTGAAGCCATAATTTTTTTCGCGTCTTCTTGTGTGATTTGTTCATATTGCATAGAATTTTCTCCGCTTTTTTTCGGTTTGTTATTTGATTGGCATGAAAGAGAGGGCGTAAAAAGTATCGCCAAAAAAACTGCGAGAGTTGTAAAAAAACTTCTTTTTTTCATAATCAACCATTCTATCGTTTTTGTGTGAAAAAGTGAATATGTTGTGACAGAAGCCGTGTGAATTAAGCGAGGTGGATAATGATTTGTAAAGGCAAGAGGATTTGACCTCGCTTTCAAGTTTTTGTTCGTTACACTCACAAAAACTTGCGAGATAGATAGCGATTTGCCAAGACAAGAGGCTT
>X363_Desmarests_Spiny_Pocket_Mouse__coassemble_1018_pt1 | contig 12109 bp, 10 predicted proteins | sample X363_Desmarests_Spiny_Pocket_Mouse__metabat2_high_PE_007 | metagenome-assembled genome bin X363_Desmarests_Spiny_Pocket_Mouse | reverse complement strand
TAGGCTTAATTTCGAGTTTTCGAAAAATCTATAAAAACATTCGCGAAGGCGCAGGGAGAAAGGCAAAATCGCTCTGATTTCGTTCGCTGCGAAAGCAGCGAATGGATAATCCTTGTCGAAATCAGCGCGAAATGCGCGAGCGCATGGTTTTGACCTTTCTCACTGCAACTGGGAGAATGTTTTTCTTGCCTAATTATAAAACTCGAAATTAAGCCTATATAATATAATAAAACCGATGGAATTTTCATAAAACAGACGGAGATTACCATGCTTCGTAGAAAACGATTTTTTTATATTTTTACTGCTTGCACTGTTTTGCTGTTTTTTTTAATAGCCGTTTTTAATTCTTGTCGCTTGATAAACGATGCGCTTTCGGAAAGCCTCGACAATAAAAATCCGTCAATTAAAAATTCCATCGTAATAAAAGCAAGAGTTTCAAACACGCCATCACATTCTTCTTCGATTCGTTCCGCATTGCCCTCTGATTTTATAGATGCAGATGGAAAAACTTTGGTTTTTGCAGGGACGCTCTCTAAAAATGAGGGGGGGGGTATCTTCGTTGCAGGCCACTATGAGAACGGTTTTGTTTCGTTTGAATTCCCGAGCCCTTTATTTGGGGAGGGAGACCATACCCTTGAAGTCCGCGTTTATGCCAACGGAACGAGAGAAGAACAGTTTTCCACCGAAAAACCCTTGCTTTCAGGAAAAGCATCTGTTTCGCTTTCGGCAGATTCATCGTTTGTAGATGCACCCAAGATTACCTTAAAGCCGACCGATTCATCTAAACAGGGAGCGGTGAAACTAGCAGTCTTGATTCCTTCAGATTATGTTCTTTGTGTGGATGATGCAGGGTTTTCTATTAAACAAGAGAACGGTTCGACGATTTCAATTGAAGGCAAAAATTATAAAAAATACAGCATTTCTGCGAAAATAGAAAAAGGTGCGTATACCGTTGCCTTTAAACTCTTGAGCGATGTGAAAAACCCCGATTCCGTTGTGTATGTGTGGACTGAGACGATAAATGTGTATCCTGGAATGACGACTGACAAATGGGATTCCAACGCAGGAGCGATACATGACGGCGCACGTATAACCGATGTTTCACATATATACTCGACATTTTATGTGAAAGGACAAGTTGCAAGTGGCAAAAAAAGCGTTCTCGAAAACTTTAAGGGGGGCGACACTACGGAAGAGAACGGAAGCCTTTCGTATCCCTATACAACGATTCAAAAAGCGATAGACAGGGTGATTGCGATAAACGATGGGAAGACGGACTTTACGATTTGGGTTGAAGGGACGGTGACGCTTGATGAGAAGGCAGATGGAATGGTGAACATTCCAATCCTGTCGAACAAGCTGAGTATTGCAATAAAAGCCTTATCTCAAACAGCGGAGCTTAATGCGGACAAAAAGGGAAGTGTTATACATGCACGAACAGGTACTGGCGGTCATTCTCTCCACTTGACTTTGGAAAACATCAACATTACGGGTGCTTTAAGTAATCATGGTGGTGTAAATGTTAATGCAGGAAGCAAAGGCACATTCACAATGAACGGTGGGGAAATTTACAAAAACGAGGCGAAAGAGTTTGGAGGCGGCGTTTATGTTTTAAATGGTACATTCACACTGAACAATGTGAAAATCAGTGGAAACAAGGCTGCGACTGGCGGCGGCGTTTATGTTTCTAAAGGGGCATTCACAATGAACAATGTGAAAATCAGTGGAAATACGGCTACGAAAGGCAGTGGAGTATATGTCAATAAGGGCATATTTTCGGTGTCTGGAAGCACCTGTGTTTCTCATAACAACGATGTGTATCTTTCCGATGATTGTGCCATTACGATTGCAGGCAACCTCACCGCTTCTAACGCACTAGTCGCAACGATTACACTTCCAACGCCGTATGCAGAGGGTACGAAAGTTTTAGCTGGCGCGACCGATTTGCTTTCGGCTCACTATAAAAAGTTTGCTCTGTCGGACAGTAATTATGAAATTGGACAAGATGGAAATGTGGTAAACAAGTCAACGTCCGAAGTTTTGGATTTGGCTGGTGCAAAAGATGCATTGAACAAAGCGGAAGATGGAGATACTGTTTCAATTGCCGTAAAGATAGATACAAGCGATGGAAATGGATATCGTAATTGGACAGATTTTGTTGACTCTATAAATAGTTCCAAGGCTACAACGATAGAACTTACTATACCTGACGGAAGTGAAATGTCAGGCTATTTATTTAACACGGTAAAAGATAAAACTCTTTCTATTCGTATCGGAGGTAAATCTATTCCTAGCGGAGCGTTTTCAGACTGTGCTGCATTAGAAAGTCTCGTTATTTTGCCAGATGTTGAGGAAATTGGCATTCAAGCATTTTCGGGATGCAAAAATTTAAAAAAGCTTACAATTCTTAAAAGTGTAAAAGTGATACATGAAAGAGGCTTTGTAAATTGCACTTCTTTAACGGATGTGAATATTCCTTCCAGTGTTAATATAATTGAAAATCAGGCATTTAGTGGTTGTGAAAAATTAGAAACTGTTACATTGTCTGAAGGATTGGAAACAATTGGTCAGGCGGCATTTTCTGGAACAAATCTCCATACTGTTACGATTCCAGCAAGTGTAAAAACGATAGAAAGCAGAGCGTTTTCAACATCTCAGCCATTGAGCAATGTAAAATTTGAAGAGACATCTGGATGGAAAATCGGAGACAAAACCGTGGATGAGGATTTGACAGACACAACATTAAATGCAACAAAACTTTCAACAGATGATGGTGGCACTACTGGATTTGCAGGCTCTACTTGGACACGCACTGAATCCCCATAGTTTGGCATTGTCGCTTACCGAGCCAATATGCAGTTTTTTGCAGAGCGAAAAACTGTTTAGCGTAGCGACGCGAACTTCGAGGAATAATAATGAAGTAAAATCTCGTATTCGCCCCTATTCTATTCTCCAGCGGTTATTTTCCTTCACAAAGCGTTTTGTGTTCACTTCAAGAAGGCGACCGTCATCGCCGAGCATTTTCACCATTGACGTCAAAGGGTCAACCTCTGTGATTTTAAAGTTCGTGCCGTCATAATAAATACGGATGCCTTCCGAAGGCAGTTTTTTTCGCGCCTCATTATACCAATCGAATTCATAGGAAAGACAACACAAAAGGCGACCGCACTGACCCGAAATTTTTGTTGAGTTGAGGGAAAGGTTTTGGTCTTTCGCCATTTTTATGGAAACAGGACGCAGTTTGTCTGAAACGCCATGGCAGCAAAACGCCCTTCCGCAAACGCCAAGTCCGCCGATAATCCGCGCTTCATCGCGCACTCCAATTTGCCGCAATTCAATGCGCATTTTAAACACGCTCACCAAATCCTTGACCAGTTCCCTAAAGTCCACACGATTGTCAGAGCTAAAAAAGAAGAGAGCCTTCGGCTCGTCAACTAAAAAATGCACCCCTATCAACTTCATGTCAAGTTTATGAGCCGCAACTTTCTCTTTAAAGACGGATGCCGCCTCTTTTTCTTTTTCTGTGTTTTCGTCCGCCTTTGAAAAATCTTCTTTTGTCGCTTTTCTTTCAATGATGACAACATCGCTAGGTTTTATTCTAACAGGATTTTTCGCCTGCCCCATAACCTTTACCATATCACGCCCATATCTCGTGGCAACGATAACAAAATCACCGTTGTTGACATCAAGTTTTTTGTCGTTGCGAGCGTAAAGGGTTTCTGAAGAATAAAAAAGCTTCAGGCAAAACAGAGGCTTGTCAAAAACATAGCCTTCGCCAACGCCATCTTCAGTATATGCATCTTCAAGAGATGCGAGACTTTCTCTGTCATCGTCTATATCATTTTCAAAAATATCGCTCACAGTACACACTCCAATTACAAACAATTCTATATCATTAGCCTTCAAAATACAACTAGGCACGGCGAAATGACTGCACCTCACAAGACCCTATGTCGCAAAAAAATCCACAAGCAAACCTTTTATTTCGTTCACTTTCGCAAGCATTTGAATTTTATCGGCGTGCCCTTCCAAAAATTCGCGCGATAACTTGTCAAGCTCTTCATTGACAATGCGCACTTGAACCCATGGGTCGGGACGCTCTTTGTGCTCCGCAAAATAAGGGCTTCTAAACGGACCGCGATGGACAAACTCTCTGCCGTGGCGTTTCATTTTTGGGGTTTCATAATTGTTTCTTTCCAAAAACTTTAAAAAGTGACTGACAGACTTTCTGAAATTCGTAAGATTCTCCGCCGTTCCGCTTTCAGAAAGCGCATCCCCCGCAATATCAACGGCATCCATCAAAAAAACAAATGCATCCTCTGTGGAAAGCCCTGCAATCTCTGGAGGAAGCCCTGCGGAAATTAACTCGTCAATTTCCACTGACTTTTGTACCATAGAAGAAAAAACCGATTTTTTCTTTTCAACGCGTCCTTTTTCTGATGCCTTTGCCTCTTTTGTGGCACTCGCAACGTTCGCCACCGCAGAAAAATACATTGAAGAATTTAACGAATCCACGGTGTTCATAATACAACAGCCTTGTCGCGAATCGCTTTTGCTTGAAGAAATTTGTCTGCTGAAGCATTGCATTTCTCCTCGTCCTTAAGAGAAATGCAATGTCCATGCAAAATTGCGCCGTCCTCTATTTTTATTCCACGCGAGATGACATTGCCCACGACTGCTGATGTTGCCAACAGACTGACAGACTCTTTCGCCGTAATATTGCCAATGACAATTCCGCCGTCAATCACTGATTTTGCCGAGAGATTTCCTCGAATTTTCGCCTTTTCACTGATGATGACTGCGCCGTCAGTTTCAAGGTTTCCGTCAATGTCTCCATCAATGCGTATAAACCCATTGACCTTTAAATTGCCTTTTACAAAAGAGCCTGAACCGATGAGAGTGTTTATAGAAATGTCGTCTAAACGAAAAGCCATATTATTTTGGAAGTTTTATATTTATATACTTGATTGGATCTACAACGTCGGAGCCGATATGGACTTCATAATGAAGATGCGGACCAGTTGTAATACCAGTGTTTCCGATGTTCCCGATAATTTGCCCTTGATTTACGAATTCACCTTTTTTCACTCGAATTGTGCTCATGTGGGCGAACCGCGTATAAATTCCGTGTTTATGCCGAATAATGATGTGGTTTCCAAAGGTCATATCATATCCACAGCTAACAACCTGCCCATTCGCTGTGGCCATAATGGGGTCTCCCTGCCGCCATGTTGAAAAGTCAACGCCCTTGTGGATGTACCACTGCCCTGTAAGCGGGTGGACTGTCGGTCCGAACATAGACGATATGTGAACATTTGGACTTGTCACTGGCCAAATATTTGGAATTTCACGGAAAAGCGAATTTTGGTTCTCGAGCATCTTTCCAATTTGTTCGATAGGCTGGACGGCGTTCTCAAGATATGTGGTGAGAGAGCGAACATCAGAAGATTCTGCCAATGCCCCGCTGACAGAGCTCTTTGTGCTGAACAAAGATGACAAATCGCTGTTTGAAACGGTATCCTTTGCAGGGGAGGCGTTTTTGTCAATTCCCAAAAGGCTTAGGCTCTGTGAAAGCGAAGTCTGAAACCGTTTTGCCGCCTGCATAAGATTTGTGTTTTCGTCCCGTAGCTCGTCAAGGCTTGCAAGTGTCTCTCGGTTTTGATTCATCAACGCATTGATTTCGATGTTGGAGGCAAGGGCGGTTCTGTTAAAATAGAAAAATGAAAACACAATTCCAACAATTAAAAGCATGCCTAACACAAGCGCAAATATATTTGTTTGAATATTTAAAACTTTTCCCTGTGAGTGGGGAACAATCATTATGGTTAATTTGCTGTCGAACACTTTGAATATTTTTACAAAGAAATTTTTTATGACTTTAAAAAAGGAGACAAATCCATTTTGAACATTGGAGGCGAACTTCTTTTCAATTTTTTTATATTTTTGCGTTCTTGGCAATTCTACTCTCCTATAAAAAGTCAAGAGCGATTTTGGCTAGAAACTTCGTTGCCAGTACAAAATTGCGATTGACTTTTTAGCGTGCGCGTCGAGCAACTTGTTGCGACGCACACAAGTATATATCAAGTTTGCATTGCAAACTTGAGTTGCAAGCAGTCGCACTATTTGTGCGATTGCTTGCATACTTTCTCCTGTGTAAGGGGCGAACACTCGTTTTTGCAGATTTGTTTATAAATCTGCATGCGCAACTTTGATTAGCAAAGGATGTTCGATGCACTCGTGTTGCGCCATTCGCCATTCAGTTTTTCGTATGCACGAAAAACTGAAAATTTGGTCTACTCTGACTTATTACAAATTTTCACTACAAACAAAAGCATTCAATTTTCACAGTATATCATAGTAACAAGCAGTATGTCAAACTAAGACATGAACAATTGGAAATTCGTCATAAAACTTACGAAAATCTCAAAAAAAGCCAAATCTAAAGTTGACAAGTCGAGAATCCTATATTACCATTATCGGTAGAAACTATGATAAGTTTTATAGTTCTCAGCTTAAAAACTGTCTAAATAATTTCTTTAAATAAGGAAACTACCCATGCAATTTTTTGATACTCATGCTCACATCGGGCTTATATACGATGACCCTATAGAACAATTACGCGTTATTCAGCAGGCAAAGCAGGCTGGCGTTAATAGAATTGTAAGCATTAACAATAGTTTGCACGACTTTGAGCGTAACTATCCAAATCTCAAGGCAATCCCCGGAATATATCATGCGGTTGGAATCGCTCCGTCAGAAGTGACAAATCCAGGCTCTGACTACATAAACAAAATAGAGACATACTTGAAGTTTCCGAATGTTGTGGCGGTTGGAGAAACAGGGCTTGACTACTACAAGCGGTTCGGCGACAAACGCTCTCAAATAGAGCTGTTTATTCAGCAGCTTGAAATCGCGCAAAAACACAATCTTCCTGTGATTATTCACAATCGTGATGCGGGAAAGGATATTTTTGATGTGCTTTCTGATCGAATCCCCGAAAAAGGCGCGATTTTCCATTGCTATTCCGAGGATGCAGAGTACGCAAAAAAATGCCTTGATATGAACGTGTATTTTTCTTTTGCAGGAAATTTGACCTATCGAAACGCACGAAATTTGCACGAGACGGTGTTGAACATTCCGCTTGACAGAATTCTCATTGAAACAGAAAGTCCGTTTATGATTCCCGCTGAATATCGGGAGAAAAAGCGCACGATGCCCGCATATATCACTTCAACGGCGAAATTTCTTGCGGACATTCTTGAAGTTGACGAAGAAAAATTGGCGGATCAGCTGTGGAAGAATAGTTGCCGCGTGTTCAATTTGCCAGAAGCCTAGATTATTATAGAAAAGGTGGATTCTCGTGTTGTTGTATCACCCAGTGAAAATGGGAGCGCTTTCTCTTGACGGAAATTTGTTTCTTGCGCCAGTAGCAGGGTACTCAGACCGCTCGTTTCGTTCTATCTGTGTGCGTTGCGGTGCATCTTTTACATACACGGAAATGGTTTCTGCCGAGGCATTGACGCGCGGAAATCTAAAAACGGAAATTTTGATGAAGCGCGCGGAAAACGAAAAAAACTACTCTGTACAAATTTTTGGCAGCGCCCCTGAAACAATGACAAGGGCGGCGGAAATAGTGCTTGAAAAAACCGCGTGCGAATGCATCGATATAAACTGTGGCTGCCCAGTGCCGAAAATCATAAAAACAGGGGCGGGATCCGCGCTCACTCGAGAACCAGAACGGCTCGGAAAAATTGTGGATGCAGTTGTACGCGCGCTTGATGGACGGGCGGCGGTTTCCGTGAAAATCCGCTCTGGGTGGGACGAAGAGCATATTACATTTAAAGAGGCGGCTCTTGCGGCGCTGGAAAACGGTGCGAATGCGATTACGCTGCACGCGCGGACACGAGCGCAAGGCTACGAGGGAAAAGCGGATTGGGGAAAGTTGAAAACGCTCGTGGAGCTCGTGAATGGAAGGGCTGCGGTTTTTGGCTCGGGGGACTTGTTCACGCCCGAAGACGCAAAGACAATGCTGGAGCAAACGGGCTGTGACGGCGTGATGTTCGCACGAGGCGCGATGGGAAATCCGTTTATATTTTCAAAAACCATAAGCCTTTTGAAAACGGGCAGTTATGACGAGGTTTCGCCGTCCGAGAGAATAAAAGCGGCATTTGAAGAGCTTTCAAATCTTGTTGCGGACACAAATGAAAAATCCGCTTGCCTTGAAATGCGAAAGCGTTTTTGCGCGTACTCAAAGGGCATTCCTGGCGGCGCGGCATTGCGTGAAAAAACCGTTCACGCCGAAACAGTCGCTGACTACCATGCAATTTTTGACGCGGTGATTCTCTCTCATTGACCGCAGAAGGTGAATCGACGACTCGCAAAAGGAGCGACAAAAAGCCAACTCCATATATGCAGGATGAATTTGTTGGCGAATTGAGGGAATTTCTTGTATAATGCGTTTCAAAGGAATCTCAGAGGGGATTGCAATGCGTTTTTTTCATTTAAAAGTAAAAGCTCCGTGCGAGCCGAGAGCGTTAGGGATTGGAAGGGTGCGAAGCAAACTCGCGATAGCGAGTTCGGAGCGTTAGCGGAGCCCTGCAAAGCCCGACCTACGAGTTTTTGTTTGGACGCTTTGAGCCCAAACAAAAACTCGGTAGCAAGGTGGTGTGTGGGGCACCCCACACACCACCTTGCGTAGGGAACGCCCAAAAATTGATTTCCATGGACTGTCTGTTCTTGTCTTGAAAATCTCTGCTTTTCGTATATAATCATACTATGACAAAGAATATTTTTATTGCGGGAAAAGAGCCTCCAGAAGTCAATGAATTTGCAGATGTGTTTTCGATGGATAAATATAATGTCTCGGTGGCGAACGATGATGAGAACAAGAATGCGCTTTCATCTCCTGATGTTAAGGTTGTTCAGTGGAACAAGGGGTCGAGCATTTCTGCACGGGCGACAGTGATTCAAGCGGAAACGGAAATTGGCACGATAGACAATGCGATTCTTTATTTTGACGCGCCACTTTTTGCCTCTCACTTCACCTCTCTTTCTGCGGAAACGCTTGCTCCTGCGTGTGATGCAATGATTCTTGGTTTTCAATATCTCACATTTGAATTGATGAAGCGAATACAACAGCGCAAGGCGAACGCGCGAATTGTTTTTTTGCTGAAAACGACGCCTTCTTTTGCGGAGGTTTTGAGGAATCCCTCTTTGAAAAAGGCTGGTTCAGAACCTGCGAATGCGATTGTGGCGGCTTCAGAGGCGGCGTTCGCAAATTTTGCAGAGAATATTGCGGCGACAATTTCAAAAACAGACTATGTTTCTGTGCTGCTTGTTGCGGGCGATGACCACAGCGATACAATGCGGCGTGATTCAACGCTTGCTCATTGGCTGAAGGATTATATTCTGGCGATTGACGAAAAGAAAGTCGATGTAAAAGCGGCGAAATGGATAAAGGCAGGCGAAAAACCATCTATGGGATTTCGTTTTTTTCATTGAAAAAATGAACGGGACACGCAAGCGGATATGATTGATTTTGGCAATATGTACATTGATTACACGATTCGCATAGCGAGTGCTTTGTTGTGCGGATGTCTTTTGGGAGTCGAGCGAAAGTCACGGCGACAAGCGGTTGGAATGCGGACTTTGGTTTTAATCAGCGTTTCTTCCGCGATGCTCACGATAGTTTCTGTGGCGTTGGCGAAAACTCCCGATATGTATTCTCCTCATTCAATAAGCGGAGATCCCACTCGAATTGCCGCGGGAATTATAACGGGAATCGGTTTTATGGGCGCGGGCGAAATTCTGCACAGCGGATTGAATATTCGGGGGCTGACATCGGCGGCGGTGATTTGGACTTCATCTGCACTTGGAATCGCCTGTGGAGCGGGCTGTTTTTACATCGCGGGAATAACGCTTTTTGTGACGCTGCTTTCGCTTTTAATCTTGAAGAAAATAGAAACACACTTTTTCCCTGCTGAAAAGACGCGGATTTTAAAAATTGTTTGCGCGGGAGAGGATGTTGATTTTGAAAAAATTCAAAATGAAATTGCTTCGTCAGGGTTTGTCCAGCGCGACTTGAACATTAAAAAATCTTTGGAAAGCTCTCGCGTTGAATTGCAGTTTTCCATACAGACTCCAAATCATTGTAATATATTTCAACTTACAGAAAAAATGGCTCAGTTGGAAAATGTGATTGAAGTTTCTATCGGGGAATAAAACGAAGCGCGGATTAATCGCAAAAAAACAGGGAGGAGAAAGAGGGGGAAGGCGATTCCTTGGCACTCTGTGTTGGAGAGATTCATTGTTTTTCATGTTTTATATCTCCGAAAATTATCCTTCGAAATTGTTGTCAAATTATGTATTTAACATTAAAATTATACTATTATGGGATTTTTACAAACTATTTCAGAGTTTTTTGAGTCGATTTTTAACAGGAATTCTCCTGAAGTGCAAAAACGGCTTCAGATGAAACGGCTTGAAACTGAAATGACGGCGTTTCATCCAGCAATCTATAAAAATGGTCTCCTTCTTCCGAATTTTGCAGAGGCATTGAAAATCCTTTATGTAAACTCACGACCGATTTCAAATCTTCTTTTAGACACTATCTGTAACCCCGATGTAAAACGAGCGCATAGATTTGAAGCGCAGCTTGTCATGACGGGGTTTTCTTCTGAAAAGCAAAATATAATAAATTCTCTGTCCTATGAGGGAAGACTGCAGGATCTTGAAAATAAAAATATGACATCCTCGCAAATATTTGATTGGCAACACAAAAAGCTTGATAAAATAATTGCGGAGTTGAGCGGTGAAACATTCCGAAAAATTGATCAGAATATCCTTTCTTTGAAAAGGTTGAATGACTTGTGCAGTGCGAATTTTCTTACTCCATTGCAAGTGTTTGACCCTGGTTTTAATCCGATGAATCCAAGTTATATGCCGATGTTTCAGGAAATTGACATTCAACGCTTTTCAAATATGCTTGAAGATTTGTATTACCAGACAAAAGGGCTTGAAATAACCGCTCCAATGGCAGATGCGCTCACCGCGCTTTTGATGTTAAAAAACGGAGGAAATGCATCTCAAAGCGGTCAAAAGGAAATAGTGAGCAATTTAAAGGCAATCGCATATATTCTTAATCATATCATTTCTCCTGACAAGTTGAAGACGATGATTGTTTTTTGTCGAAGGGACACGACCTACGAGCCGAAAGTGGCGGTTTACAAGGATTCTGCATGTAAGAAATTTGAAGAAATCATAAAAACGAAATTTCGCGCTGACGAACAACGAATGAAAACGGAGATGAAGGATGAAAATATCCGCGCGGAACTTTCAGAGCTTTTTGGCTCTGCTCCATTGCTTAAACTGTATGGCTATAATGCTGAATTGAACGCAAAGCTTGTTGACAATGCGCAGCCATCATTTCTTTGGATTCTGCCTATGCAGATTTTAAAGACATTTATTGCGTCTTTCTTCACCGCGAATATCCGTTCGCTTTTGAATGATATAGTTGTTGAAGGATTCTTTAACAATCCAAATTATAAAACTGAATTTGCTTCTGATGTGTATGCTGCATTTGAAGTTGTGGACTTGATTTCAGGATTTGAAGCGGAATTTGCAAAAGGAAGTCCTCGTTCCGTTGAATTGATTGAAAGTTATTTGCAGGACGGGAGCACAAATGCGGAATTCTTCAAGAAACTGGATCAAATAGTTGAAAGCTTGAACCTTGAGGCGAACAAATTGATTTCTCAAATAACGAACACTTTGAATAAACTTTCAAAACATCTGAATGACTTGCTTCAGGATGCAAAAAAGCCTGCTTCGGAAATAATCTCAAACTTAAAGGTGCTTATGATGTCGTCGAGAAACCGCGACAACACCGATATGCTGGAACGGCAATACGGCAAATGGGAAATCCTCTTTAGAATTATGAAGAACTATGTGATAATATCGAATAATTAACCCCTATAAAAAGAGAGCTCCAAAAGTAGATGCCCCCTCCCAAAAAAAATGAAAAAAAAATGGGGGGGGGGGGGGCAGTATCCCTCCAGCACCAAAGCCAACCAAAACAACCCGCCTTACCCCTCCTCCCCCTACAGAAAACAAC
>X363_Desmarests_Spiny_Pocket_Mouse__coassemble_985_pt1 | contig 12569 bp, 14 predicted proteins | sample X363_Desmarests_Spiny_Pocket_Mouse__metabat2_high_PE_007 | metagenome-assembled genome bin X363_Desmarests_Spiny_Pocket_Mouse | reverse complement strand
TAAAATACACTTTATGTTCATTCCGACCGCACAAGAAACGCGAATCCTTGAATTTCTCAAGCAAGAGAACGCACCACATTCAGAGGCAGAAATAGCGAACGCCCTGTCTGCCGACCGCCCCACGCTCTCTGCCATTGAGGGCTGCGCCGCAAAGGGATTTCTCAAAAAAGATGCGGCTGGAAATTATGTTCTCACCGACGCAGGCAAACGCGCACTCTAATTTTTCCAAAGCGCATTGTACAAGCCAGCGATTTTCTCCCACGAATAAAGCCGCTTCCCCACTTCCAGCATGTCGTCCGCGACTCTTTTGAATTCTCCCTGCCGCTCCAAAACCAAGCGCCTTATATCCTCCGCACTCCTCCAATACAAAGCCTTTTCTTCCGTCGTCGCACGGTTATACACGCAGTCAAACGCCAAAATCGGCAAGCCAAGATTCATCGCCTCCACGAGCGACGGATTCGTGCCGCCAGCGGAATGACCATGCACATAAAGCGAGGCATGCGAGCGAATCCAGTTTATTGTATGTCCTTCATAAATGGGGTCAAAAAGATGCAGATTTTTATAACGCGAATATTTTTCTTTGAGCGCGCGACCATACTCGGACTTTTCCCAATTGCCGACAACAACGAGCGTATACATTTCTCGAAGCCCTTTCCCATATTTGGAATTCCCCCAGTTTCCGACAACGACAAGCGAACCATTTTCCATACTTTTTTCCAGCGATGCGAACGCCTCCAAAATGACGTGGACATTGTTTTCAGGCTCTATTCGGCAGACCGTAACCGCATATTTTCCATGGGCAAAGGGATATTCAGCAAAAAGCGAATCGTCCTCGACATGCGCAACATTGTCTCCCCCATAGGCAATGAGCTCCACGCGCTTTTTCGCCGTAACCTTTTTATACGCCGAATTTATATAGTCCGTGATTCCGCGGTTATCCCCTATGATGATGTCAGAGTGTCTCACCGCCTGTCTTTCCGAAAAACGCAGAAGCCACTTCGCATAGAATTTCCACTTGTCGCGCTTCCATTCAAGTCCATCGATGTTCGTGATGATTTTTCCTTTGAAACGGCGGCGGATTCTCGGCAAGAACAGACAGCCTGAAACTCCCAGCACGAGCATCACATCCGCGCCAAGCGCGACCGCCCTTTTCATTCCCTCATAATCGTACAAGACAGAAGAAACGCCGTTCGCATCGCGGTCAAGGTAGACGAGACGCGCACCCTTGTAGGTCTCAAGGCGCTTTTCGTATTTCGACGCGGAACAAAACACCGTGTACTCCACATCGGGTGGAGTGAAATCCAACAAATTGTCCACAAGCGACTCGAATCCCCCGTAACAGGCGGGAACGCCCACAATGCCGATGATTGCGACTTTTGTTTTGCGACTAGAGTTTTTATCATTCATAAAACGCTCCTCTAAAAATTCTCTGATCCCGAAATCTTTGTTGATTATTTTTGATTTTTATGTATACTAAATAATAGATGTTCTTATTTTGGAGGTGTCTATGCCACAGGAAATGATTGAAATGTACAATTCTCTTTCGGAAGCAAAGCGTCAGTCTGCCTTTGATTATGTCACCTATCTCTATCTTCGAGAAAACAAACGAAGCTACGATGAAGTTGACGCGCTTCTTAAAGAGGCAAACGACTTTGCGGAAAAATCTGGGCTTCAAGACTGGACGCTTGATGAAATCAATGATGAGATTGCGCTTTGCAGAGCAGGAAAGTAAAACCGAATGAAAAAGATTTACGCTGTTCTTGACACAAACATAATTATTTCTTCGCTCATAAAAAAAGATTCCAACCCTGGCAAAGTTTTGAAAATGGCGTTGTCTGGAAAAATAATTCCTGTTATGCATAGAAAAATACAAGCTGAATATTGGGAAGTATGTAGGAGAAAAAAGTTTAATTTTCCAGCCGACATTATCTCTAGACTTATGACACGACTTGAGAACCGAGCCATTTACCTTGACGAAACGAAATCCACAGATACAATTCTCGATGAAAAAGACATAGTTTTCTACGAAGTCACCTTGACCGCCAAAGATAAATTTGACGATGCATATCTTGTCACAGGCAATGGAAAGCATTTTCCCATAAAACCGTTCGTCGTTACCCCAGCGGAGATGGTTGCGATTGTGGAAGAGGAGATGTGAAGTCATTTGGTTATACCCTCACAAGTTGTCATAACAACATCTCGTATTTTCTCAGCATAATGTTCCCATTTATATTTTTTTCCATTTTCAAAAGCATTCTTTGCAAAAGACTTGTAAACTTCAAAGTCAGACAGCAAGAATCTCATCTTCTCTGCGACCGACTCAATTTCAAAAGGCTCAATCAAAAATCCATTAACCTCATTATTAACTATTTCTTTTGGACCTCCATAGTTCGGAGCAATAACTGGCAGACTATACATAAAGCCCTCAATTAAGGTCATTCCAAAAGTTTCCACGAATCTATCGTTCAACGACAGATTCGTCACGATAGATGCGTAAGTGTAGTATGGTAGCAAGTCAGTTTGGTTCGGAAATATTTTCAAATTCTGAGTTAGTATAATATTATTCTGTTTTTTATATTCTTCAATTTCATCTTGAGTTGCGCTACAAAACAACTGAAAGTCAAACTTTGGCAAAATTTCAGACAACTTCACAAATTGCAAAATTCCTTTATATGTCTTAAGCGAACACGGCATCATAATTATTTTTTTTTGAAAGCGATTCTCTAAAATTTCATCAGATACCATTTTATTTGTCTTTGCCTGTGGTGCATTCGAATTGTAAACAATGCAAATTTTATCACTCTCCAAAGTCGAAGCAAGATAATGAGAAACGCAAATTATCTTATCAGCGGTTTTATAAACATTAGCAAGACAAATTCTTTGCAAAACATTAGGATTCAAATATGATTCGTGAATATGAAAAATAATTTTAGAACCTTTCAACTTCGCTGCCAAAGAAGCACCAAAATTATAAATTGTATTTGCGTAAAGCACATCGTATTTTCTTGAAAAAACAACTTTGAAAAATGACACTATTTGTGAAATAACAAAATAAAATGCAACACCAAACTTATGAGAACTCCATTTATAGCCATTCGACTTGTATCTCACTCCGTCAATTCCAAAAAGGAAGCCATCGGATTTTGAAGTCAGAACAGTAATGTTAAAATTCTTGTCATTGGAGAAAGCAAGAATGGAATTTCGCAAGACTTTAGGAGAACCTGTATAATTGTTAAGCAGATGACTAAAAAGAATTCTCATTGGTTTGTCCGCCTTTTTATTACTTTTGCAGGAACTCCGCCAATTATCACATTGTCAGGAAATACTCCCGTTACAACTGCACCAGCCGCGACAATGCATCCATCTCCGATAATAGAGCCGTCTAAAATAGTCGCTTTTGCACCAATCCAGCAGTTACTTCCAATTTTTATTCCTTTATGATTTACTCCTTGCAATCGAATCGGAATTTCAGGATTACTGTAATTATGATTTTCCGAGTGTATTGAAACAAAATTGCCAACTATTACATCATTCCCTATTTCTATTCCCCCTGCTGCCCCATAAAAACAGTCTGTTCCAAGTCCACAATTATTTCCACATTTAAAACCTTTTCCTAAAAATGAAAGCGAGCCTGTACATTCAATTCGAGTAAAACAACCAATAGAAACATGCTTCCCAATCTGAATACCATTCTCACTTAATGCATCCAAATAAACATCATGGTCAATATTTAAAAATGAATCAATTTTTAGCTGTTTTTTATTCTTAATTTTTACATTTTTTGAAATCATAGTTTTAAAATTTTTAAAAACTATGAAGCCTCTAAGTAAGTTTTTACATTTCTTAACAAAATAAAAAGCTACTTCTCTTGAAGGTATTCTTCTATCTATTTCAATTCCAGTAATATTTTCGAATATTTGTCTTAAAGAAAAATTAATTTTTTTCATTTTATTCCTACACCTTTTTTGTAATTTTAAGTAAAAGTTGCTGGCATAAAACTAAAAAAGTACAAAAAAGGTGTTTTTTGTATAAAGTTTTCAATCCTTCAATCTCAAGCTTTCGCCTTTCTTTTTTTTCTTCATTTGTCAAATTTTCTTCAGATAAATTATGAATAAAATTCAAATCCAAAACAAAAAAGCAAGAATCGATTTTTCGTATCTGATAAATAAAATCTGTATCAATACAATAAAGATGTAGTTCCTCGTTAAACTTTATTTTTGTTTTCTTAAAAAAATCCAAACGGATACACAAACCGCTTGTAATTGCCGTATAGAAACGAGATTTATTTATTCCAAAATTGATATTTTTGAAATGCCAGCCCTTTATAAAAAATTTTCCAGGTGAATACAATTTTTTACCAGAGAAAACCTTTGGCAAGAAAATATTTATTTTTGGATTACCTTCAAAAACCGAATTTAAATATGAGTTGTAATTATCCTTCTCAATTTTTGAATCTTGGTCGAAAAGTTGGATAAAATCAAAAGCAGGATTTTCTTTTATTGTTTTATTATAAATCTTTGAAAGACTGAGATTTTGCGGAGTATGTATAAAATCAATATTCTCAGAATCAAAAAATTGTTTCGCATTTCCTAAAGAATTTATCTTTTGTGGAGAATTATCCCAAATCACAATTTTGTTTTCACTAAAATTTTGAATGCTATTTTCTTTTAACGAAATACAAGTTTGAGATTCGCTGATTTTTTGTTTATAAAGAACGACTAGAAAAAGCTTCGTCATTTTTTTTCTCCATGTTTTAAATAATAAAAAATTATAACTAACGATAGAATTCCAAGATGAATTACATTTGCAAAACCTGACAAAACAAAAAGAATCATTACTAAGCCATCACAAATAAAATCGGAACTTTCTTTTGCAGATTTTTTTAAAGTTTTTCCATATAAAATCAACATAAATACAAAACCCTGTATTCCAAAATTCAATAAAATAGTCAAAATTGAACAATCGTAGGAAACCACTCCTTTTGGATAACTTGCATAACCTATGCCATAGCCAAACGGATTTTGTAAAAATAACACAGACGCTTCAGTGTATTGAGCAATTCGTCCTAGTGCCGATAAATCCATTCCACTGGTAAAGGTTAAAAAAACAAGCAAGAATCCTATACAAAAAATAGAAAACAAAGGAAAAATTCTTCTGTGTTTGTTAAAGGCACGAAACATTACAAGAACAAAAGCGATTGCTAAAAAAGGAGTCCTTGAACCTGTCAAATAAAGGCAAAAAAACTGAATCAAAATGAAAATAATTCTCGTTATAAAAAATTTCTTTTTTTTTATATTGAATAAAGTTAGCGTCAGTGAAATAGAAATATAATTTGAAAAAATTACTGCGCTTTGCAAAAGACCAAACGCTCTTAATCGACCATTTCTAATATAATTATATGTCGCTTCACCAATAACATCTTTCACATATAATTTTGAAAAATCTCCATCAAATGTAAAAACTTGAAAAATAGCCACTAAGCAATTTACCAATACGCAAATATAAAAAAAAGAAAAAACAAGTTTTGATTTTATTTTCAAATAGCTAATTGAATAAAAAACAAAAACCATCATAATAGGAATTCCAGCATTTGAAAAATATGAAACGAACGCCGAAAAATTGCTTTTTAGAATTCCTAAAACAGAATATATTGTCAAAAACGAAAATAGAACTAAAATTTTATGGAGCTTCTTATTTGTATAAATTGAGCAAATTGCAAACATTAAAAATCCAAATCCAACAAATAAATAGAAAATATAGGAAAAAACTCTTGTAAACGAGGACTTTAAAGCTAAGAAAGGTGCAAAAGAAAATATAAAAATTGAGGAGAAGACAAATAAATATAACGAATATTTCTGTATACTTTTAATATAATTCATAATATTCCCAAATTTTGCTTCGTGTTGAAATTTCAATATTTAGTGATTTTGCTGTATCAATAATGAATTTAATTTTTTCATGGGAAAACCTTTCATCCCATGTATGTGTAAACAAGACTATCATATTACCCCCCCCCTTATACTGCCTATCTTTAGAATTTCTTCGACTTCCCTATTTGTATAATTTGTGTCAAAGGAAGCGCTGTTCAAAGTATATTTATTATTGAAAGGAAAATAATTGAATCCAGGATTTGTAAGGTTTTTAGAATTGTCAAATTGCCAACCATTATACGCTCTAGAAGAAAAATAGCGATTTTTTAAAACTGAACGAGTTCTTTCATCAGAAACTGTATAAGGATAGGTAAAATGGTTTATTTTTGTATTCAATTCTCTTTCAATTTCTTCAACCTTTCCAAACAACTCATTTTCCAAGAAATTCTGCGTCAAGCGAATTTTAGTTCCAACGGGGCAATCTTTTTTTAAAGGTTTATCAACAGTAAAATATTGACCATCGGAATCGCTTGAATGAGTGATTATTTTATATTCTTCATCTCCGATTAGAATTTCTGCATTATCCAAAAAAGTGTGTACAAACCAGCCGTAAATTTTATTTGTACCTCTTTTTGCTGATTTTTGAAGTGAAACGGCTTCTAATCGATTATGTGAAAGTCCGTGATTTACAATTTCAAAACCATCATTTACCATTTCCTTCAGTTTTTCAAAAGAAAGAGCGTGTCTTTCAATATTCAATCCTAACTCTGCTGGAACTACAGGAGAATACTCTTTATGCACATTCTTATAAACTTCATAATCTGTATTTGGGCAGTCATCATAAGTTATTACAAGAAAAGGTTTTAAAGGAATATATAGAATTTCAGTTTCATTTCCAGAAATAGTTTCCTTAACACTTGTCTTTTCCGCAATATTCTGAAAGGAAATTTTTTCCCCCGAATTAAACTCAATAAAACCTGAATCAGCATTTATATAGCAAACAAGTTTATTTTCTTTTGCTGAAAGTTTTTCAACATTTTCAAGAGATTTTGCAAGCACAAGATTTGATATTTCACTATCTTCTGTCTTACACGAAAAAACAAAAAAGGACAATAAAATTAAGAAAAACATTCTGACTTTCATTTTTTTACTCCATTCTTTCCACAATTTTCCTACAAGAATTTCCATCACAAAATTCTGCAAATTGTTTGATTTTCTCTTCTGGAACTTTTTTATAAGATTCATTTTCAATTATCTTTAAAACTTCGTTCCAATTTTCTGCCCTTACGCCTTCTAATTCTGAATAATCAAAATAATGACTTCTGCAAGTTGTAACATATTCTTCAAAATCAAAGGGAGTCAAAATCACAGGCTTCCTTGTTAAAATAAAATCAAAATAAATGGAAGAATAATCCGTCATTAAAATGTCAGCTTGACCTGCAAAATTGTAAAGTTCGCCAAAATCGTCTTCCTTTATCATAAAGAATCTGTCGCTGGCATTTTTACGATTTACAAATTGTAAATCGTAAAAATGTGGTTTATAAACGAAAACCACATTTTTACGAACAAGAGTCTCATGCAATTTTTCTTCATCAAACAAGAAATCATTTGAAAAAGGGTCGAAAACTTTTTTCGTCCATGCGCTTGTCCTAAAAGTCGGCATATACAAAAGAATTTTACAATTTGGATACTTTTCTTTTATCTCTTTTATGAGTTTTTCCTCTCTTTTATAAAACAGCGCATCGTTTCGCGGCAAACCAAAATTCAAAATTTTTCCCTCTGGAAGAGAAAACGCTGTCTGCAAAAACTGATTAAAAAAGCGAGCATTTGAAAAAGTGTAAACATTTGGCAAAGTCGTTATTGTTTTCCATACAAAGAATTTTTGATTTATCTTGTATAAAATCTTTGAAAGAATATTTTTTCTCATAGTTCCACCAGAAAATTCATCATCATTCAGGATTTTTTTCAAAGGCATCCCATGCCATAATTCATAAAATGCAATTCCCTTCGTAAATCCATAAAACATTTCATAGCCAGTCGTAGAAAATAATTTTGACGCCCTTGAACTTAAAAACAATGCTCTGGCAGATTTAGCGGAATAAGATTCAAAACCGTTTTGTCGAAGATGTTGAACAATTTTTTTATCCCTAGAAATCCAAACGGCTCGAATATTCGGGCAATTTCTTTGAGCATATTCAAATAAAATTCTTGAGCTGTCGCTATATTTTTGTCCGAACCAGCTTACAAAAATCCAAAGGTTTCTGTCTCTCTTAAAAAATCCGCAAAAATGCCAGATTGGAATGAAGAGAAAATTCAGAATCAAATCAGGGATATTTTTTAGTATTTTAAAAATGAAATTCATTTTCTTAACCTCATAAAAGAAAGCAGGATTTTATTTTTTGTAAAAAACAGCACCGCGAAATATAAAATTGAACAGATGCCCATACTTAAAAAACTTATTAAAACTACATTCTTTATATTTTCTGGAATTAAAAATTGATGAATGATAAAAATTACGACAGAAAATAAAACTGAAACAAGAAATGGAATAATCAGATCCTTTGAGAAAACAACATTTTTTATATTTTTCCTTTTAATTTTTATAATCTGCAAAATTACGACCAAGATATCCGCCGTTGCTGTCGAAACAATGCAAGTCAATGCAGAAAGTTTTTTTAAATAAAGTAAAATGCCTTTTGCTAAAAGATTATAAAGACCTGCCGTATAATAAATTTTAGTTAATGAGCTTTCGTTGTTTGTCGGCAATAAAATTTGCTTTGCAAAAATTGAATCAAAATTTGAAATTAAATAGCGAATACAAAAAGCAAATAGAACGACATTTCCTGCCAAATATTTTTCACCTGAATACAAATAAATAATTTCTGTAGATAAAAATGCCATTCCCATGCAGCAAGGAAAACTTAAAACAGAAAAAAGCGAGGAGCTTTTCTTCAATAAATCGTAATAGGCTTCTTGCTTTTGACTTCCCCAAAAATACGACAAACGCGGAATTGAAACCATAATCACAGAGGAGGTAACTTGAACAACGCTGTTAGAGAGAACTTGGCTGATATGGTAAAAAGTCAGTTCCATTTTATCCGCAAAATATGTTAAAAAAAATCGATCTAACATCGTATAAAGCATACTTGAATTGACAAGCAAAAAGACTATAAAAAGTGGTTTTATCAATTTAAAAGTTTTTAGCAAATCAATTTTTCTGAATTTAAATCGCCATTTATTAAAAGTAAAAGTAAGCAAATTATTCAAAATGACAGAAATTGAAGTGAATAAAATATATAAATATGCATCGTCCGCCTTTTTTATGAACAAAAAAACTGAAAGAACATAAATCAACTTACAAACAAACGATTTTACTAAAATAAAACCATAATTTTCAGATGCCTCGTTCATCCAGTCATTTGCAAAACAGGTAAAAAGCAGTTGACTGGAGCCAATTATGTAAAGACCAATATAATCTTTAAAAAATGGACTTGCATAAATCAATAGAAAATAAGCTATAGTGGTTATTGCAGAAAATAAAACGCTTAGGAAAAACAAAGAAGAAAAAAGCTTTTCAACTTCAATTTTGTTATTCTTCACTTGGCTGATTGTTCTTAAACCGTAAGTATAAACTCCAAAAACTGCAAAAGGCGAAAACCACGAAATCACACTTGTAACACGGTTACATTCTGTAAACCCATCAACCGATAAAACTCGCGCAATATATGGAGCCGTTAAAAGAGGAAAAATTATGTTGCAAACGTTCAATACCGTTTTATAAAACGTATTTAACTTTATTGATTTCGACATTTTAATTTTTCGTGAATTTTGTAAAGAAAACTGCCAAGTTTTGTGTTGTGAGCAAATTCATATTTGAATAAAATCCATTTCCTTTCATTCACAGCCTTTTTTAATTTCTTTGGAACTTTTTTGCTGGGCTTTTCTGCAATTTTTGTTTTTAATGAATTAAGATTTTTTTCTTCAACAACAAAATCAATAACATCCATTACATTTTTTGCGGAATTTCCTAATTGAGGAAAATTTCTCCTTTTATATTCAATAATTTTTTTTAAGTATTCATCATCTTTGAAAACGCCTTCTATTGTTTTAGATAAATCTTTCTTAGGAATTTTTATCGCAAAGTCATAAGGAAAATCTGGAAGCCGAACAGGCTTTACATCTGGCACAAGCCAGTCAGTTACAGCAATCACAGGTTTTTCTAAAAGCATTGCTTCATACAATGTTGAAGACTCCTCACTTACTAAACAATCACAAATATTTATTGCATCATAAATATTTGTTTTTGAATCTAAAATAAAAACATTTTTATAATTTTGTTCTCTAGTTCTTTGATGGACTTCATTGATAATTTTGTACTGCTCTGGAAAAACTTCTAGAGTTGCTGGAAACTGTTTAATTATCAAATTTACATCTAAATCTTTGACACTCTCACATATTTCCAATTGGCGATTATCCCATTCCCAACTTGGCGCATACAAAACTGTTTTTTTATTTAAATCGATTCCATAATCATTAATCAATTTTTCGCAATTTTCAGAAAAAGTTTTTTCATAAATTCTATCGGCCTTTGTCCAACCAGTAAAAAATGCTCCTAATTTTGGTTTGACAAAATCATAACAAGAGGCATTTTTCCACATATCAGCCCATTCTTGATTTGGAAGTAAAGCAATATCAAAAATATTCCAATATTCTTTTTTCCATGGCATAGGCCATTCACCATGTTGCTGCCCCAAATCATGCAAATGAACGACTGAAAACTTAGAATGTTTGGGAAAATTCCAATGAGAACAATAAAAGCCAATTTCACATTTTTCAAACTTATTATCTGTGAATTTTACCGAATACCCTCGATTTTCCGCTTCAAAGGCAATTGGCTCGCAACATTGCTTTTCAACATTATCTGTGACTATGAAAGTTATTTCTTTTTTCAATTTATTTTTCATTTAAATCCTATAAAATATTTCTTATAAAAAATTCAAGTTTATTATAAATGATTTCATTCATTTATAATTCCAATGTATACTTTATTTGGGTTACTCTCGTTTAAGCCCATTTTTTCCTTCGTATATCTCAATAGCATAAAAATTCTACTTTCTTATCATCTTTTCCATCGCCATGCGCAGTTTCGTACTGGAAGTTCCCTTTGTATATGGAAAATACACAATCCGCACCCCCTTGTCCGAAAAGAATTCCTCATAACGCTCAAATCGCTCTGTTCCTTTATAGTCACTCCCGACAAACAGCCTGTTATAATGCCACCTATTCCATGCATCGCTGTCCTCGCGGCACGACTCAACCACTTTATTGACATAACGGCATGACTCCACAATCTTCATTCTCTCCTCAAACGGAATGAACGTCTCCTTCCCTTTGTGATTTGCATCTCTGTGCACACCTACAATCAGATAATCGCACTGCTCTCTTGCACGCCGCAATAAATTCAAGTGCCCGACATGGAACAAGTCGAATGTTCCGCTCAAATATCCAATTCTCGCGGACATTTCGTTTTTAAGTCTGCCAGTATTTTTTTTGTATGATAGACTTTCAAGTCCAAACTTTATACTGTCGTTTTGATACCTTTCTATTACTCCCTTATAAATCTCCTCATACTCAGGAATCAACAAATCGCTTCCATCAAGAAGACTTGAAACAACTTGTTTTGCCAAAGGTTCAAGAGCCTTGATGTCGTTTTTGCCTCCACTGAAGCGACTTCCTTTTATTGAGCCGGGGCTTACGCACAAAATTCTATTTGCAAAGCCGTCTGACAACAGCTCCGCGTTTACACTCTCGCAGAATCTGTGCAAGGCCGCCTTCCCCGCCGCGTATACAGAGAATCCCGGGCTTGAAACAATCCCTGCTATCGAGCACATCATTCCAAACCTGAATTCATCTTTACTCTTTATTCGCGGGTAGAAAATTCTTGCTATTTTCAAAACGCATTCTGCATTCACACGCAATAAATTTTCCACCTCTCCAAAATGCAGAAACTCAAATTCGGCGCACCTCCCGAATCCCGCGGTAACCATAACGACATCAACATCCATATCCTCGGCTAGTGCTGAAAATTGAGTCTCATCAAAGTCAAGCAAATCGCAGTGTCTATACTCAAATTTGCCTTCTATCCGATTTATCAAAGAATCAGGTTCCGTTCTGTCCAAAACAACAACATTGTATCCTCGGTTCGCAAATTCCAGCGACATGACAAGTCCGATTCCGTTGCTTCCGCCAATAACAACAGCTTTCTTCATATATAAAATCCAACCTTATTCACAAGCAGAAAACCTGCCGTGTCCATGCATTTTTATAGGTATACGGACCGTGAAGCGTTCCGAAACAACCTCGGGAGGGAACTTTTCGATTCAAATCCTTGACAATCCAATCTACATACACGACCCTTTCCTCAATACCTTTAACAATTCCAATGGCGACAATGGTTATGTCTTTTTGCCCCTTTCCGTTCATATGCTTGACCGCCAGCCTGTCCCCCGCTTTGATTTGCGCAATTTTCTTGTCATATTTAGGCACCTCCGCCTCTTCATATCCCATCTCCCATTTTCCAAGGGAATAAAACCTCTGCGCCTGATCTTCCCCTGCCCAAGTCTTGCCGACAATCCAATAATGTATCATGTCTCACTTCCCCCTAAAGACTTTCGCTAATTGCCGTCTCTATGTTCCTTA
>X363_Desmarests_Spiny_Pocket_Mouse__coassemble_979_pt1 | contig 12639 bp, 6 predicted proteins | sample X363_Desmarests_Spiny_Pocket_Mouse__metabat2_high_PE_007 | metagenome-assembled genome bin X363_Desmarests_Spiny_Pocket_Mouse | reverse complement strand
AATCTTTGAAATCTTTTCAGTAACAAGAGAAATCTTCTCATTTCCTGTTTGAACAACCGCTTCAAGCGTATGGAAATTCTCCGTCATCTTGAACACAGATGATGAAACAGACTTGATGTTGCCCAACATCTCTTCAATCGCGGCGGAAGACTCAGTTGTGGCGGCTCCTTGACTTTCAATGAGCTGGTTCAGCGTGGCAACGCTCTGCTCTGACTTGTTAAGCGTTTCAGATGTGCCATCAACAGCGGTTTTTTGTTCACTTGCTTGATGACGCACCGATTCAATGTTTGCAAGAATCTCAGCGGTGGCAGATGCCGACTGCTGAGATCTGCTGTCAAGATCAGAGACAGACTGCACAATGGCGTGCTGAACTGTCGTGAGCTCACTGACGATTGTATGAAGCATCGCAATAAATGTGTTCACCGATTCACACAAACTTGCAAATTCGTCATTGCCATGTACTGGGATTGAAATTGAAAGGTCTGCATCTCCCGAAGTGAGATTGCTCATCGCCTTGTCAACCGTCTTCAAAGGCTTTGCAACCTTAAAGATGAAAATAATGATGATGACAAGCGCCTCAATGATTGTGCACAAAAGCGCGACAACAGCGACCTTTTTAAAGATTCTGTCCGAAATCACCTCAACATCTTTGTACTTCTTACCCATATAAAGCATCGTCAGTATATTGTTTTCCTTATCTTTGAATGGATAATAGAATGCAATGTTCTTTTCGCCCAAAAGAACACGAGTGGTGAGCTCCTCGTTTCCCGCCATAACATTCGCAACAGTCGCAGCATCGTCCAAACGAGTTCCTTTAAGACCAGAAATGGTGGTGTTTGCCCGTTTGTTTCCATCGCTGAACACAATGACATCATATCCTGTGTCATTTAAAATTTCACCTAATATTTGGTCAGAAGAACAATTCGCACGCACGATAAACGCTCCAAGAATCTGGTCGTAATGCTTTAAAGGCACTGCATAAATGGCATGAATTTCATCTCCCACCATAAGGAAATCGCTTGTAGTCACTCCCGTAAGCGCTTTCTGCAAAAACTGTCTTCCACGGGGGGAAATCGTGCCGTTGCTTGTGGGTGAAATCTGATTTCCATTGATATCAACGATTACCGATGCCGCCGCCGCAAAATACTTCATAGCATCATCCGTCAAGTCATTTGCCCATGTATTAGGACGGTTGTGATGGTATTCGGGAAACGAACCCGCTATGTAGTCACTGCACAACTGCAGCCGTGAAAGAACCCCTTCAAATTTTGAAAGAGTAACAGTGCTCGCATTCCTAAGCTGCTGCTCTGACATAGTGAACAATCCACCTTCAATGCCAAAATGCATGCTCGCTAAAAGTGCGACCGCATAGGCAACCACACAGGACACCAGCGCCCCGATAACAAACCTTGCAAGTGAAGTCCTTTTCTTCATTATTTTTCTCCATAATTTATTAAACCAAAAATAGTTTACATTCTATTTTACACCCAAACCGTTATAAATAAAAGTATGAATTCGATTTTTTAGACTTTTTTATAGATTTTATTCACAAAACAACGAATAAAGGAACGAAATAAAGACGACCACCATTCATTCTGCGGCAGAACCTGCACACCCCCGCTATTCTGCGTCGGAGCATGCAGGTTTTTTGAGATATTTTTTCAGTGTATTTAAAAGCCTGTTGAACTCCAACGGCTTGGAAATGTGTCCATTCATACCTGCATCTATCGCCCTGTCAATGTCATCGCTAAATGCGTTCGCCGTCATCGCGATAATCGGCACTTTTTTTGCATATTCACTGTCCAACGCGCGAATTTTTGTGGTGGCCTCGTATCCATCCATAATTGGCATCTGCACATCCATAAAAACAATGTCGAAATAGCCATCGGAGGCGGTCTGTATTTTTTCAACAGCCTCCTCTCCATTTTCCGCAAATTCCACATCAAGATGCGCGGCCTTTAGTATTTCAGAGGTGACCTCTCTGTTCAACTCTATGTCATCAACAAGCAGCACTTTTCGCCCCGAAAAATCAGAGTCGGAAAAATCCTTTAAAGAGAGCTTGTTTTCTCCGTCTCCGTCCGAGGCTTCGTTTTTCTTTTGAATTCCAAGATACACCGTAAAAACAAATTTCGACCCCTCGTCAATTTTACTGCTGACTTTTATGTCTCCGCCCATCTTTTGAATAACCGTTCGTGTAATCGACATTCCCAGACCTGTGCCTTGAATTTTTGAAACGCGCTCGTCGTCCTCCGCTCGTGTGAACGGCTCGAAAATATGCGACTGATATTCCTCGCTCATTCCAATTCCATTGTCCTCAACAGTGAATTCAAAACAAGCCATTCCACTTTTCGCGCTTTCCTTTTCAATAAGCGAAAGATGTATTTTTCCAGCTTCAGGCGTGTATTTCACGGCATTGCTTATAAAATTCATCAGAACTTGCTGCAGTCTTTTTCCGTCTCCAATCACATCTCTGTGTTCCAACGCTCCCACTGAAACTGTGAGCGTATGCTTTTTTCCATCCACAAGCGGTTTTGCAATGACCAACACATTGTCCACCGTCTCTTTTATTGAAAAGCTTTCTTCATCCAATTCAATTTTTCCAGACTCAATCTTACCCATGTCAAGAACTTGGTTTATCAAGTCCATAAGATGGTTAGAAGAAACCGTGATTTTTTGCAGGCAATCGGAGATGTAGTCCTTTTCGCCCAAATGCAACGACGCAATTGCCGTCATTCCAATGATTGCGTTCATCGGAGTGCGAATTTCGTGGCTCATATTTGACAGAAATTCCGACTTCGCCTTGTTCGCTTTGTCCGCGGCAGAGTACGCCGCCTCCAGCTGCATTTCACGCGCAACATCATCGTTAATATCAAGGATATATAAAAGCACAACTGGATTATCATCCGTGTATTCCGTGCTTTTTAAAATCTCCATTTTTACCCATCGAATGCTTCCGTCCATTACTCGGCGATAGCGGTGAATTATGTGCATATCGCTTTCCTTGCATTGATTTAAAATGCTTTCACGATTGAAACATTTCATAAAGCTGTCAATGTCATCTTCATAGATAAAGCCACCCTCAGCAAAATAGCGCACCCACTCATCGATAGTGCTAATGTTGTCAAAATCAAAATCGGTTGACTTGATGACTTTAAAAGTTCCATCCAAAAGATTGAGCTTTAAGACTTTGTAATAATATTCTGAAAGAATTGCGATTGAATCAGCAAGATCCATTGAACTGCTTTGCAAAATACTCTGCGTTGTGTTCCGCAAGATTTTTCTGCTGTGCATTTCTGTCAACGCCAGATAGATTATATACAGACCAAAAATAAGTATGCTGATAATCTGCATTTTTATCATCGCAGAATTATAGCGGCCCGCCATCCGCGCGAATGTTGAAGGAGGATATACCTTCAAAAGCGTCCATACTTTTCTGGCGTTTTGAATCAAAAACGCGCTTTCAATTCCCTCTTCAAGCCTATAGCTAAATCCAAAATTGCCGCCTTTTGAAAAACTCTCCTGCACTTTTTCATACACATCATCGGGAAGCTTTACGGTATTCTTATAGTACTGCAAAATATTTTTGCCCATAAATTCTTTGTTGGAGCTTGCGAACACAACCCCATTCGGCGTGCACAAGAACGAAATCGTTTCATCATCAAGGCGGCTGCGCAGTAAAAGCTCTTCAAGCCACGCCTCACCATGAATTCCTGTAAAAACACCGATTATTTCTTCTTTGTAGAACAACGGCGCATACGCCACAAGAATAGACTCGCCGTTAAATCGGCTTTCTAAAACAATATCAGTTCCGTACTCCCCTTTTATTCCCTTTCTGAAATAATCACGGTCGCTCACATCATGCATCTCGCCTTTTGAATCAACTGCAATTCCTTTGAGATTCACAAACCGTAAATAGTCAAAAAGAGAGTTATCCTCCATTTCCTTAAAATCTTTCCAATCGACTTCAGGAGAATCCATTTGCTTTTTATACAATAGCGCAATATTGTTTATACCAAGGCGGGAGGACAAAAATATTTTGTCAAGGAATTTCTCGGACTGTCTCGTTTCGTCCTCAAGATATGCAGCGTTCTGCTCTTTTACAAGACTGCCAAAATAATCCGAGAAAAACATCATAAGCCCTGCAATTACGATAACCAACACAAACAAGATAATCGCATCGCTTCGGCGTTCTTTTGGATATGCTGTTGCATTAAAATTCACAGAGTTTTTATTGAAGTCCATTTTTAAATAGTACCATTGTTTTGAGAATTCGACAAGAAGAAGGAATAAAAAAGGCGAATGCATGAGGATTGCTCGACGCATTCGCCTTTGTGATTGTATTTTAAAGACTAAAACCTTTCAGCCCTTCGTTTTGCAAAGCCTGAGCTGCTGTTACGCTCTGTGGGAGTGTGAAAATTAGGACGGCTAGAGCCTCTGCCTCTTCCAAAATCGCGCTCCCGCTCACGGCGAGAACCACGGTCTCTGTCCCTGCCTCGCTCTCTGTCGCCAAAGCCACGACCACGACCGCCTCTGTCTCCGCCAAAGCCGCGACCTCTTCCGCCGCCTCTGCGTCTTCCGCGCCCGCCGTCATCGTCAAATCCGCCGCCACCATCCTTTGTGTCTATATGGATATGAGGAACGCTTCCGTCAGACCTGGAAATATCCAACGCTCGCCGCGCCGCCTCTTTTGGAAGGCTAATCAGGCTAAAATTCTGCGACATATCAATTCTGTCAACATCACGCCCCGGAATATGCAAAAGATCGCTAAAATAATCGGCAATAGACTTTGCATTGTATCCATCACGCTTTCCCAATTGGACATACAACCGTGTTTGATCAGGGTTTGCGGATGCTCCGCTTGAACGCGACTGCACTTTGCCATAGCGCGATCTGTCAAGAGACTTGCTGTACATAACAGAAAGGACAGATGCAAGAACATCAAGAGAATCATTCTCGCGGCACAAGTCCTCCGCCATCTTGACGAACTGTTTTCCAGGCTTTATCAATTTCGTTGCGCTTCTTTGAGTCTCAAACGACTCGCCTTCAAAAAGCTGCTTCTCCGCTGAATTTTCAGTCATATTGGTAACGGCACGCATTTCTTCAGAGCTGTCGTTCAACACGCCTTCATTTTCAGCGTCTTCTGTGCCCGATGCAGAAACTTCTGCGGCCTCTGCGTCTCCAGCATCGGCACTCTGAATTTCAGAGGCACTGCCAACGCCATTTTGAACCTCTGCCTGATTCTCCGCGCTCACCACATTCTCACTTTCAATTGCCTTGCCTTCCTTTTCATCTTCAGAAGGTGTTTCAGTGACATTCACTTGGTTCAAGCCCAGTTTTTCGCGCAATTCAAGATACAGTCTTTCTCGCTTTTTCTCAATAATTTCGTCCACTGTTGGGATTGTGTCCTCGTTCATTTCGCCTTTGCTCGCCCTGCGAATAGCACGCTGCAAAAACGAAAGCTTTCGAGTTTCATTCGGACAAACAAATGTCACCGCAGTGCCAGCCGCCCCCGCGCGTCCTGTTCTTCCGATTCTATGGACATAGGTTGCGCCATCAAAAGGCAATGAATAGTTCACAACATGGCTCAAGCCTGAAATATCGATGCCACGCGCCGCAACATCGGTTGCAACAAGAACGCGCGTCTTTTTAATTCTAAAGCGAGCCAAAATCTTTTCGCGCTGGTTCTGCGCAATATCTCCATGCAAAGCCGCAACTTCATACCCCTTTTCATCAAGAACACGGCTCACAAAATCAGCGTCGCTCTTTGTCTGTGTAAACACAAGCCCATAGAAATCATCTGCGTAATCAATAAGGCGCACAAGCGCATCGATTTTTTCACCCTCTTTTAAAACCCAGTATTTTTGGTCTATCAAAAGCGGCTCGTCAACAACGCCCTCCTCCTCAACGATTTCATAGTCGCCCATAAATTTCTGCGCGATTTTCAAAATAGGCTCTGGCATTGTCGCGCTGAACAATAAAATTCTCGCGTTTGGATTCGCCTGTTCAAAAATATGCTCAATATCGTCAACAAACCCCATGTCAAGCATTTCATCGCCTTCATCAAGGATGAAATAGTCTATTTTTGAAATGTCCAATGTCCCACGCTCAAGATGGTCTTGAATACGACCAGGCGTTCCCACTACAATCTCAGAACCTTTTTTCAAATCGCGGAACTGCGTTGTATAAGACGCTCCTCCATATAACACACAACTTCTTGGAGGCTTTCCCTCTGTGAAAGACTGCATTTCATTGCATGTCTGTATCGCAAGCTCTCGTGTCGGCTCAAGAATAAGAGCCCGCGTCACGCCTGTTTGTCCTCGAAGGCGCTGAATAATTGGCAGTCCAAAAGCCGCGGTTTTTCCCGTGCCGGTTCTCGCACGCGCAATCATATTCGACTCGCCGTTGAGCAAGCGCGGAATCGCAAGCGTCTGAATAGGAGAAGGAACTTTAAATCCTTTCCTTTCAACAGCCGCAAGCGTCTCCTCGTCAAGTCCTAAATCCTCAAACGACATCTCACCATCGGCGTCGTCATCACTCTCGCTTATCTCGTTCCCTTGCACCTGTGACTCTGCGTCCACCGCTACATTCTCTACATTCTCTGCGTTCACTACGCTCTCTGCGTTCTTTTCTTCCATTTCCATAATTTTTTCCTAAGTAATATAATGCGGCACGGCGAATAAATAAAAAATCCTATAAGCATCATTCAATTTTTCAATTTACATTGCGTGCCAATGTTTCAAAAGCCCATTTGACCCATCTTTATCAAACAGAACTCATGATTTTTAGAGCAGCATGTAAGAATATACTAGAAAACCACGAAACATACAAGCAACCAATCGAAAAATCTTGAAAAAAATGGAAAATTTCGCAATGTGGAGAGAATGGGCGAGGATAGAATTGTTTTTGCAGACAAGTTTCCTCGACCTCGCCTTCAAGTTTTGTCCGCTTCGCTACCAAAACTTGCCAGCGGGTTGCAGTAGCGGACTGTATGTAGTGGACAGGTGCGAAATCAACGAGTATACTAATTGTCATGATAAAACTGCTTTGCAAAATTTTTATTGCGGATTACAAAAACACACAGAACCTCTTGGTGCGAAAAAAATATGGAGAGCTCTGCGGAATCGTCGGAATAGTCTTGAATCTCTTTCTGTTCCTCGCAAAGCTTGTTGCGGGGCTTTTCAGCCATTCAGTTTCAATTGTGGCGGACGCACTGAACAATTTGAGCGACAGCGCGGCCTCTATAGTCACTATCGTGGGATTTAAAGCCAGTGCAAAAACGCCCGATGCAGACCATCCTTTTGGACACGGACGCATAGAATACATCTCCGCCCTTATCGTCTCGTTTTTAATTTTAATGATGAGCTGGGAGCTCTTTAGAAATTCAATAGACGCAATAAAAGACAACAAAGCGCTTGACGCATCCCTCTTTACAGTGGTCATATTGATTGTCTCAATCTTCGTAAAACTCTATATGTTCATTTACAATTCACGCATCGGAAAAAAAATAAAATCAAAAGCGATGGAAGCAACCGCAAAAGACAGCCTCTGCGACATGGTGTCAACAGCAGTCGTTTTAGCCTGCATACTTTTAACAGTATGCATCCCCCAGTCAAACATCCCCCTTGATGGAATCGCAGGCATTCTCGTATCGCTTTTTATATTTTACAATGGGATAGATTCTCTTTTTGACACAATGAATCCACTGCTCGGAAGCAAGGCAGACCCTGAATTTGTTTCGGAAATTGAAAAAGAAGTCTTGAAGCACACGCCTATCAGAGGAATACACGATTTAATCGTCCATGACTATGGGCCTGGTCGCACAATGATCAGCCTTCACGCAGAAGTCCCAGGGGATAGAAATATATTCGAGCTGCACGAAGCCATTGACGATGCGGAAGTGGCGATAAGCAAAAAATTCAACTGCAGCGCAACAATCCACCTTGATCCCATAGATGTTTCAAATCCCGAAACAGCATCATTAAAAACACTCATCTCGGAATTTGCAAAAACACTGGACGAAAACATAACGATACACGACTTGAGAATCGTGCCTGGAAAAGGACACTCAAATGTCATATTCGACGCCGTCCATCCCTATTCGTGCAAAATCACCAAGGAGGAGCTTTCAAAAGCGCTTGCCAAAAAAGTCAAGGAATACAATCCGACATACAACACCGTAATTTACATAGACAAGCCGTTTTTTTAAGCGCACTGTAAGTGCAAACGCCATCGATTTAAGCGCAAACACTTGTTAAAGAGCGAATTTGCATATACAATAGGAAGTATGAAGAGTGTTTTAGTTGTCGATGCCTCTCCTTTATTATTAGATTTCCTCAAGGAAAAATTTGCCAGTCTCAAGCTTGAAGCCTCATTTGTCCAAGATAAATTAGACTCAATTCCGAGAATGGCATCCCTGCTCCCCGACCTCGTGATTGTGGAAGTGCATAGCACAGAGGAAATCTCATTCTTCGCCGAATATCTGCAAAAAGTCAAAGCAGATCCAAACGCCAGTCGTCTTCCGCTCATCACGGCGGGGCCTGCAATAGACAAACAATACATCGCGCTGTTTCAAAAGCTGGGAGTTTTAAAATATTTTACAAGACCGCTCAAATTCGATGCGTTCTTTGAAGGAATTTTCAATATTCTCCAAATCTCAAGCCACATAGACAGAACCCCCTGTATGATAAGCCTTCACAGAAAAGAGAACATTGTCGTTGTTGAAGTTGCGCAAGGGTTAAATCGTGAGAAAATTTCAATCCTACGCTTCAGACTTGCAAAAATAATTGAAAAAGGGAGCATTGACGTCCCAAAAGTCATACTGATAGTTTCTAATATCGACCTTTCATTTGTGGACGCAATAAACATAGAATTTCTCATGACAACAATTCTTGCAAACCACAAAGTAGTCCCTAAAAATATGAAAGTCCTCACCGCAAGCAAATTCATGAAAGAGCTCCTTTCGGGGCATACAGAATATGCGGAAATTGAAACAGCATCTGAAATTTCATCCTTTGCCAATTTTATAGCGGACAATGTAACCCCCGCAAGCATAACGGATTTAGTGGAGGAAAAAATTTGCACCCTTGAGGAAGACAAAAACAGTTATGCGGAAATTCAGTTTGTTTCGGATGAAAACGCTCCAACACGAACCGTAGTAAAAAGCAATGGATTTGACCCCTATTTAATCCATGTCGCCATAATCGATGACGACTCTGTGATTCTTGACTTGCTTTCAAACGCATTCCGCGCAAAACGAATGCATGTTGACAATTTCACAAATTGCGTTGAATTTATGGACAATGTGCTGGAAAAAAAATACGACCTGATTGTCCTTGACATTCTCATACCAGGCATTTCTGGCATAGACTTGATGAAAAAAATAAAAGTCATACCCGACGCCCCCGCAGTTTTTGTGTACTCCCAGGCAACAAAAAAAGAAATAATCGCTCAGGCGCTCTTATTAGGGGCAAAACAGTTTTTTGTAAAACCGCAAAAACCAGATTTTATCGTGCAAAAGGCAATCGACTTCTTAAATGATACAAAACAATCTAAAAGATAACAATATTGAAAACGATGAATCCTCCCAATTGATTGTGGCTAACGCCATTCACGAAATTCGCACGCCTGTGCAAACAATAATCGGACTATTGGATTTGCTTTCAGAAACAGAGCTTTCAAAAAAACAAGAGGAGTACCTCCGACACATAAAATCAAGCTCAAATCTTTTGCTTTCCCTTTCTAATGATATACTGGACTTTGCAAAGCTACGCTCCAAAACGCTTTCCATAGAGAAAGTTCCGTTCGACGCAAAAAGCCTTGTGGAATCCGTAACAACATTGATCAGCATAGAGGCATTTTCAAAGTCCCTTGAAGTTGAATTCTCCATCGACTATTCGCTCCCCGACCTGTTTTTTGGAGACCCAACGCGCATAACTCAGATTTTAATGAACATTCTCAAAAACGCCGTAAAATTCACAAAAAGGGGCTATATATATTCAGAGCTGCAAAGTATAGAAAAAGAAAACGGGATGTTTCTGCTTTTCAAAGTCACCGACAGTGGAATCGGCGTTGACGATAAAAAGCACGAAAACCTGTTCAAAAAATTCTACCAAGGCGACGATGTGTCATTCTCAAGACATTATGGAGGGACAGGGCTGGGACTTGCGCTCTGCCGCCTTCTCGTAGCGCGAATGGGGGGAGAAATCGGCTTTTATCCAAACAAATTTGGTGGCTCCGTCTTTTGGTTTACCATTCCATTTGAAGCCGCACTTGAAGAAAACGATGTTCAAGATGAAATTCCGTTCCCTGAAAACACAAAAGTGTTGATCGCCGCAAAAAATACGCTCGTTGCCAACAGTCTTTCCAAAAAACTAGCCTTTTTAGGACTGAACAATTCACTGCGCACAGAAGCGGCAGATGAAACATTTCTTGCAATGCACTACGCCTCAAAAATCGGAGAGCCGTTTTCGTTTGTATTTATTGAAGAGGAGATGGACGGCGTTGAAAACCTTGCAAAAGAAATTCACGACTCACCGATGTTTTCCGCAATAAACATCTATCTCCTTGAAAAAAACGGATTCGAAAAACAGTTTGAAATAAAAAAAGAGGAGTTATTCACCGATGTTTTGCAAAAGCCAGTCGCACTCAAAAAAATCTCGTCCATCCTCATCGATGCAAACCCACAGGAAAAAGCGAAAGCTCTTATTGAAAAGCAAAAGCGCACAGAGGCGGAAAAGCAAAAACAAGAATTCTTAAAAAAACAGGATAGGGAGCTTGCAAAGGGAATAAAAATTCTCGTTGCGGAAGACCATCCAGTGAATCGCCGCATTCTCATTGAGTTTTTAAAACGTTTTGGCGCAGAGACATTTGAATGCGAAAACGGAGAAGAAGCCCTTGAAATGCAAAATCTTCATCCTGATATACAGATTATCTTTATGGATATAAAAATGCCTGTTTTGAGTGGACTTGAAACGACAATAGAACTGCGAAAAAGACTTTTCACTGGCGTAATAATCGCATGCTCGGCGAACACATTGAAAAATGACTTTGCACAATATGAAAAAGCCGGCATAAACGACATTCTGCACAAACCGTTTCAGCGCAACACTGTAAGACAAATTCTCGAAAAATGGAAAAGCGTATTGCTTATGCCGATTGAATCGCAGGGAATTTTCATTGAATCAAAAACGACGAGAAACGATAAATTATGGGACATCCCTGACTTTGAAGACACAATAGGTGGAAACTGGAATGTGGGCGTGCAAGTCCTTCTTGACTACATAGACCAAACAAGAATTCTCATCGATGATGGAAGGAAGGCGATTTTTGAAAAGAATTTTACAAGGCTTGACACCATTGCACACACATTAAAAGGAAGCTCCGCCGCAATTTCGGCAAACCGTCTCTTCAAAATCGCGGAGACTTTAAATCAAGCAGTGAAAAACAAGACTATTGATGATGTGGAAAACGCCCTTTCATACTTTGAAAAAATGTTTGATGTCTTTATATTGGAGGCAGGAAAAGTACAAGGGAAAATAAAACCACAAAGCCAAGAAGGAAAAAAATGATGCTAAAAACTAATTTTCATATGCACACGCGACATTGCGATGGAAAAAACACTGTTGAAGAGATGATTGAAGCCGCCATCGAGAAAAAATTTGACATAATCGGGTTTTCAGGGCACTCTGCATATCCATTCGCCGTCGATTGGCACATTGCGCCTCGAGGTTTCTCCGCCTATATAAAAGAGGTGAGAAGCCTTGCGCAAAAATACTCCAATAAAATCACGGTTCTTTGCGGATTCGAGGCGGATTATATCCCGCGCCTCACAAAACCTTCTCTTTCTGAAGAATACGCCCTCCTCTCCCCCGACTATTTGATTGGCTCCGTGCATTACCTTATGAATGAAAAAGGGTTCTTCACTGTTGACGAAAGCGCGGAGGGCGTTCTTGATGGCATAAAGCGGCTGTACAATTCGGATGCCCGCACTGCGGTGTGCGAGTATTTTTCCGTCGAGCGAAAAATGCTTTCCACCTGCGACTTCACTATATGGGGGCATCCGGATTTATTCAGGCGCAGAAACGGAGTCCTCCATATTTTTGATGAAAGGGAACAGTGGTATCGAGAGGAATTGCGTCTCACTGCAAAAGCCGCCGCAAACACAGGTGTCATCGCGGAAATAAACACAGGTGGAATGGCAAGAGGATGCACCGCAACACCCTATCCATCGGAGGAGTTTCTTTCCCTCTTGCATGAAGAAAACGTGCCTATCATCTTTTCAAGCGATGCGCACAGTGTGGACGCTATAGACTTTGCATTTGACAAAGCAATAAACGCCGCGCTAAAGGCAGGCTACACTGAATGCGCATACATAGACGCAGAAAAGCAGGTGCGATTTCAAAAGATATAGGGCAGGGGCGAACACGAGTTGTTCCACCTGTTTCTGTTGGTACTAGTTCGCCTCGCAGTTTTTTGCAAAGCAAAAAACTGCATATTGGTTCTCGTGCCAATCTCTTCACCAACGCAGACAACTTTTCCGCGCAAAGACTTCTTCTACCGCTTGCGTCTTTCTTCCGCACTGGCACGGGCGAACGGCTGGGCACGAGTTCCTTCACCAGCCATTGCGATTCGTAGCCCAGC
>X363_Desmarests_Spiny_Pocket_Mouse__coassemble_978_pt1 | contig 12658 bp, 16 predicted proteins | sample X363_Desmarests_Spiny_Pocket_Mouse__metabat2_high_PE_007 | metagenome-assembled genome bin X363_Desmarests_Spiny_Pocket_Mouse | reverse complement strand
TATGACGATGACCCAAAAATGGAAAGGATAATGACGAAATATGAAAGTCTTGTTTGATTCAAATATTTTGATAGATGTGATTTTGCATCGAGGTGAATTTTTTGCTGAATCAAGGGCTGCGATGTTACTTATTGAGGAAAAAATATTTAAAGGCTATGTTTCTGCTTCCGCAATCACAGACATTTATTACATTGTCAGAAAGGAATTGAAAGATAGTGCAGAAGCTCTTGAAACTATAAAACAGTTGTTGCGGATACTAAAAGTCACGAAAGTTAATCAAAAATCTATCAATATGGCAGTTCGCTTGGAATGGAAGGACTTTGAAGATTCTGTGCAGTATTGTGCAGCGAGATGTTGCGGTGTAAAGTGCATACTTACGCGTGACAAAGAAGGTTTTTCAGAGTCTGCAATTCCAGTTCTTTCTCCAAAGGAATTTCTTTCAAAAATAAAATAACTTTTTCTCTTTTTGGTATCTCTTATGTATTCTCTAATCTGAATCGGTGTAGGACTGGTTGTAGTAATTCCAGAGTTAAAAAAAATATCAACTCAAAACAAATCCGAATGTCTGCCAGTTCGCACAAGTTTTAGTAACAGTTCCGATTTCAGGATTTGATAGACTAACAGCCAGTTAGGGGCGATATGGCGTAAAATTATATTTTCTTTATAAATTGAATAAGTGGGGCGTTTTCATTTGACGTTCGTTCGGAAATTGCAACAAACCCCATCTTTTTATAGTGCTCCACAAGATGCGTTTTTTCGGCTTCGCATTCTAAAAACATAAAAGAGCCTCCTATAAGGCGTTGCACTTGAAAAATGGCGTCTATAACATAATTTAACAAATCTGTACCAGAAATCATTTCTGAAATATTGAAATTCTTACTCCATTGAGCAAGCAGCACACACGGAATCTGAATGAGATTTTCAACTTTGCGTCCAAAACGCTCTAATTGTTTTCTCAAAGTCGCAGATAATCTTCCAACTGGCAAATCAAGTATCTTGAATGCCAAAGTAAAATATGCCGCCAATTCATTGTTCTTATTGTAAACCAAATATGTTACCGCCTGTTTTAGTCGGCAAAAATTAACTGCATTATTTTTAAGAAAATTCTCAACATCATAATTTCGATTTGATTTAAATAGTGAAATATCCTCTAAAACAAAGTTTATTTTTTCTGTATCGCCCTAATTTCGAGTTTTTGTAAAAACTACAAAAAAACATTCTTCCAGTTGCAGTGAGAAAGGGCGAACAAGTTCGCCTGGCAGTTTTGCATTCGCAAAACTGCGAACTGACCTTTTAGAAACAAAAATTGGTGACCAAAATCTAGTGGTCAGTCTTGTGCATTTCGCGCTGATTTCGGCAATAACGAACAAGTTCGTTAGCCAGTTTTTGCAAACGCAAAAACTGGGGGCGGAAGTCGAAGATTTAAAACTGTACATCACAGCAATAAAACTTCCGCCGACTGCTGTCGCAACGGCCGCAATCAGAGCGATTTTGCCTTTCTCCCTGCGCCTTCGCGAATGTTTTTTGTATAATCATAAAACTCGAAATTAAGGCTGTATCAATAAAATCGTAGATGTTAATAATGCGAAATCCTTTGCTGTTATCCATTTACTTTTTCCTGTTTTCAAAAAATTCATAGGCATCTTTCTGCGTCAAAAAATATGCATTTGTGTCACTCTTCGGTGGCGCAGGCTTGCTTTCAAGGACTTCCAAAACTTTTCGTGCACCATCTTCTGAATCAATAACAAATGGAACAAAAATACTCTCCGTCATACCAAGCCTCCTGAAATTCACACATATACTATATCTAAATATACCACAGTTCTACTACATTATCAATGATTTCTCTGAAACGAAGATATGGCAAACGAGGGCATGCCACCATTTTTCCGATAATTGAAAAAGTGCAAGTTTTCGCCGAAGATTTATTGAAAAAGTGCAAAAAATCGCAGAATTTTCATTGAAAAAGTGTAGAATTCTAGCAAAAAATCCTTGAAAAAGTGCGATTTCTGATGTACGCTTTTAACAGAAGGTTGCGCTGTATGTTGAGAAGAAAAGTAGAGCAGAAAATTACAGATTGGATTCGTTATTCAAAAAGTGCGCTCCTCGTGAGCGGGGCGCGGCAGGTTGGGAAAACATTTACAATCCGTGAATGTCTCAAAAAAGAAGGTTGTGATTTTCTTGAAGTGAATCTTGTTGAACACCCCGAACTTGTTCCTGTTTTTGAAAAAGCGGTGTCTTTTGAGGATTTGAAGATTAGCCTTTCTGCGGTCTTTGGTTACCATTTTGAAAAAGGGAAGTCCTTTCTTTTCATCGATGAAATTCAAGAGGCAAAGGATGTCGCGACAAAAATAAAATTTTGGGTGGATGAGGGCAGCTGCCGCTATATTTTGAGCGGTTCGCTTCTTGGCGTTGAGTTAAAGGATGTGCGGTCTGCGCCAGTCGGCTATCTTGAAGAAATTCAAATGTATCCTTTGGACTTTGCGGAATTCCTTGATGCCTCTGAAGTGTTGCCAGAAACAATACAGTATTTGAAAAAATGCTTTGATGAAAAAACGCCTGTTTTGGATGCTGTTCACGAAAAAATGATGACACATTTTTACCGATACCTTGTGGTTGGAGGAATGCCCGCTGCACTTGACGAGTATGCGAAAAGCAGGGATATTGGACGCGTGACAGAAATTCAGCGCAACATACTTGAACTGTATAAAAAGGATTTCTCAAAATATGAACAGAAAGAAAAAAAACTTATGCTCATTGCGCTGTATGAAGCCATTCCCTCCCAACTTTTAAAGCAAAACAAACGATTTAATTTTTCTGATGTGCAAAAAAAACTGCGGTTTGAGCGACTTGAAAGCAGTTTTTTGTGGCTTTCGGCATCAGGTGTTGCAATTCCCACATACAACGCCACAGAGCCACGCGTCGCGTTGAAACAAAATCAAAAAAGCAGCTGCCTCAAACTGTATTCGTCCGATGTGGGGCTTTTGACAGAGCAATATGGGGACGCGCTTCGTATGAATATACTGCTGCGCGATGAAAAAGTGAATCTCGGGGGTGTTTTTGAAAATGCCGTCGCTCAAGAGTTGCATGCGCACGGTTTTGCAAGCTACTATTATAACAGCCACAAAATCGGTGAGCTTGATTTTCTTATTGAAAAAGGACTGGAAGTCGTTCCCCTAGAAGTGAAGAGTGGAAAGGATTATTATGTGCATTCTGCAATTTCCACTGTGGTGAATAATCCCGAATACAAAATAAACAATGCGTTTGTTTTTGCAAACTGCAATGTTTCAATCAAAGAAAAAATCACCTATATGCCAGTGTATTTGTGTACATTTTTAAACAAGGCTCTAAAAATGCCAGTCCTTGAAAAGATATAGGTTTGGGGTAGACCAACGCACAGTTGCTTGCAAATGCAAACAACTGTGTGGCGACCTTTAATACACAGAATGGAACAATCCGCTCGTGGTCGCCCCTTTCTAGTGCCTAATCTCTTCCCAAATCTCTGTGTATTTTTCGAGGTCTTCGCCGAGGTCGTTTTTCAATTCGCAGCCGAGCATTTCTTCTGCTTTGTACATAGGGATTGTTGTGCGGTATTGATTTGCTTCGGTGTTTACAAAGCCTGGAAAACGGAACGCATCAAGGAATTCGGCGTAGATTTCAGGTTGATGGAAAAAATTTATGAATTTCATCGCAAGGTCATAGTGCTTTGCGCCTTTGAGAATCACAAGATTGTCAAGATAGCCAGGGCCGCCTTCTTTGGGGATAAAGAAATCGATGATTTCGTCCTGCTTGTCTTCTGCGACTTCTCCATACACAACCTCAGCATATCCCTGACACACCCAGAAGTCGCCGTTTGCGAATGACTTTCCAAATCCTTCCGCATCGAATTTAATCAAATTGGGCTTCCACGAGTTGTTTATCAGTTCTGCGGCCGCGCTTAATTCCGCATCATCGATTGTGTTCACCGAATGCCCTTGAAAAGCGAGGGCATCTCCTATGACTTCGCGCATATCGTCCATCATTGTCATGTGTCCTTTTAAGTCCTCTCGTGAAAAAATGCTCCAGCTTTTTTCGTAGTCGGAGACACGGGTTTTGTTCACCGCAACTCCCGCTGCTCCCAAATAATAGGGAACGCAATAATGCATTTCAGGGTCGTATGTCGCCATTTTTAACACGGCTGGGTTGATGTATTTTTTGTTTTCAAACTGTTCGAGGTCGATTTCACGGAGCATGCCAAGCTTCATCATAATCGATGCGTAATCCTGGGATGGTACGGTGATGTCGTAATTTGCCGCTCCGTTCCTCAGCTTTGCATACATAACTTCATTTGAGTCGAATGAATCCACGACAACCTTGCAGTTATATTCCGCTTCAAATTTTGCAAGAACAGAGTCGGGGGTGTAGTACGTCCAGTTGAAAAGATAGAGCGTGTTCTCAGTGCTTTTTGAGCACGATGCAAGCGCAATCACGAGTGTTGCGATAAGCGCCGCAACGAAAAAATTGTTTTTTCTCATTTTAATTCCTCCATAGCAAGTTTGCAATGCAAACTTATGTTGCCTGCCAATCGGCAGGCATACTTGATAAAAGTCGCGCTATTTGTACGGCTTTTTTCATACTTCCTTTTATTTTTTAATGTGATGCTGCAACGCCTTTCAGACCTTTTCGGAGTGCGAAAGCCAAAAGACAGGTTACAGAAATCATGACGCATGAAAGCGTGTTGATTACTGGTGAAACGCCATATTTTATCGACGAATAGACATAAACCGGCAATGTGGTTGAACCAGGACCGCCAACAAAATAGGTGATTACAAAATCCTCTAACGACATTGTGATTGCCATCATAAATCCGCTTGCAATTCCCGGCATAATAGCAGGAACAACGACTTTTGTCATCGCTTGAAATTCTGTTGCGCCCAAGTCGTGCGCCGCTTCAATGATAGAATAGTCGAATTCATCAAGGCGCGCGTTTACCATGAGGAAAACGAACGGAAGGCAAAATGTTGTGTGCGCCGCAAAAATCGTGAAAAGACCAAGCGGAATATGGATCCCGCCAAAAAATATGAGCGTGGAGATTCCCACGATAACTTCAGGCAGCACCATTGGAAGATAGGTGAGCGTCTGTATGAAATTGCGTCCGCGGAATTTGTACCAGTTTATGCCGATTGAGGCGAGCGTTCCCAAAATCGTTGAAACGATTCCCGATGTGATTGCAATAATCACGCTATTTAAAAGCGACATCCACAGTTTTTCAGAGTCAAAAATGAGCTTCTTGTACCAAATAAGTGAAAAATTGGTGAATTCCGCTCCCTTTGAGCCATTGAATGAAAATATGATTATGTATATGAGCGGCGCAAAAAGAAATAAAAGGGTGAGTATTAAAACTGTTTTTGAGACCGAAAATCGAGGAGAGCGTTTTTTCCAGTTTTTCTTTGCGTGTCTAAATGATTCTGACTGTTTTACAGACGGATTCCGTTTGGTGAAGACATTGTGCAGAATCGCAAAAAACGGTGCTTTCATTGTGCGCCTCCGTTTGGCTCTGCTATGGCTATCGAGCCTAGTGGCTTTGCAGTGAAATTTTCCTCATTTGAGATTGCTCTTTGCTTTGCCTCTTGTTTTTTTGAAAGCTCCATCCACAAAATACCGATTATGCTTGCAACGGTTATCACGAGGCTGAACGCAGAGCCAAGCGGAAGATTCCGTGATCGCTGCACTTGATCAACGATGAGTTTTCCAAGCATATACGAGTTCATGTCTCCCACTAAATCTGGAACGGTGTACGAGCCAAAAATAGGGATAAAAGTGAAAATCAGCGCGGAGATTACGCCGCTTTTTATTCCTGGAAGAAGGATTTTCACCATTGATTGCGCCTTTGTTGCTCCCAAATCGCGCGCCGCTTCGATAAGCGAGAAATCGAAGCGGTCTATAGCGGTGAAAATCGGCAGAATCGCATACGGAATGTACATATAGACGGAAACTAAAATCACCGCGCCCTGATTGTTCAAGAGGGAAACGTAATTTTTTGTTATGTGCAGTTTCATCAGCAATTGGTTTATGATTCCATTGTTATTTAAAATGCTTATCCACGCAAATATTCTGATGAGCGAATTTGTCCAAAACGGAATGATCACCAAAAGCAAAAGAATCGTTTGATGTCGGCTTCGTGCGATTGCGTATCCACAGGGGAGTGCAACGAGAATTGTTATGACCGTTGCGATGATGGAAATTTTTATCGTACGAAGAACAATCATCGCATATTTTGGGTTCGCCATTTCTTGAAACGCCTTGAGGGAAAATTCCGCAATCACCGAGCCATATATATCTTTTCGCAGGAAACTGTATAGCAAGATGATTGCAAGGGGCGCGATAAAGAATACAACCAGCCAAATCCCCATTGGCCATGCATACAGTGACCCCTGGTTTATTTTTCTTGTTTTTCCCATCATTTCTCTATGTCCTCGACCACGTATGCATCATCTGCGGACCACGACACATACACCTTGTCCTTCCAGTGTATTATCGGCCCTTGATCCATATAGTCGGTGTGTTGCTTGTACACTTTTATGACTTCACCTGTTTCAAGTTTCACATAGAATTTCGACTGAAAGCCCGAATAAATCGGTTCCTCCACAATGCCTGAGTACACATTTATGTCGGTTCTGCCTCCTGTTTCGGGAGGAGTGAGCGTGATTCTCACCTTTTCAGGGCGTATAGTGACGGCGACCTTTTGTCCCGCTTTTGTCTGTTCATAGTCGGTCACCTGCATATAGCGGTCAAGGCTTGCGGTTGCTTCTGTGTCGGAGGCGAGGGGGGCTTGCTGTCCAAGACAGGGAACAGAAAGCGTTTCAAGGAATTCTGAAGCGCCTGATTTTGTTGTGTAAGGAACGCAGTCAACGACTGTCGCCTCGAAGAGATTTGTTTCTCCGATAAATTGTGCCACAAACTGCGTTGCAGGGCTTTCGTAAATTTCAAAGGGAGTGCCCACTTGCAGAACATGCCCTGAGTTCATAACCGCGATTCTATCTGAAACGGCAAGAGCCTCGCTTTGGTCGTGGGTCACATAAATGAAGGTGATTCCTATTTTGTCGTGCAAATTGTCAAGGTCAATCAAAAGGCTTGAGCGCAGCTTTGCATCGAGGGCAGAGAGCGGCTCGTCCAATAAAAGCACTTTCGGTTCGTTTATGAGCGCGCGAGCGATGGCAACGCGTTGTTTTTGACCGCCTGAAAGCTGCGCGGGTTTTTTGTTTATGTGCTGGTCAAGTTGGACGAGACGAACATACTTGCGCACTTTTTCGTCTATTATTTTTTTGTCCAGCTTTTTTAGCTTTAGAGGAAACGCGATGTTGTCATACACCGTCATATTGGGGAAAAGCGCATATGTTTGAAACACTGTGTTTGAATGACGCTTGTTCGGCGGATATTTGAGAACATTTGTGTCGTCAAAAAGAATTGCGCCTTCGTCAGGTGATTCAAATCCTGCGATGATGCGCAGCAAAGTGGTTTTGCCGCATCCTGAAGGCCCAAGCAAAGAGAAAAATTCCCCTTGTTTGATAGTGAAATTAATATCATCAAGAGCAACGAAATCTCCGAATTGCTTTGAGATATGGCTAATGGTAACTTGGCTTCCGTTCACTTCAACACGCGCCTCTTTCTATAAAAATACAGTCCGCACAAGGCAGAAAAAAAATCTCTTTTTGCTTTACAATGAAGTTATTGCCCCGAATTGTCAATAGATTTTTTAAAATAAATTCATTTTTTTTCATAGATATTTTTAGTGTAATATTGCCTAGTGTGGTTTTCTGCGTTATTATTACAACGAAGTTATTTTAAGAGATGCGTTTTGCATTTTCTTGTGATTTTTTATAACCATAGGGAGGATATATAATGGTTTCCTTGATACTTGGAATTATTTTGATTGCGTTCACGGTGTTTTCGCTTCTTCCAACGATGCCGCTTTCTTGGGGAGGCGAGGCAATAGCGTTTTTAAAGGGCTGCGCTCCAGTTCTTGCGGCGTTTGTCGGTCTTATCTGCCTGTTTATTGGCGCTGCAGACATAAAGGACAAGCGTGAGGCAAAAAAAGAGGAGATGGAAGCAAAGGCGGCGGAAAAATCCGCTGAATAAATAATGGTGAAATAACGAGTGCTCGATAATTGAGAAACAACTTGCACTTTTTGCGAAGCAAAAATGCGAAACGAGCTTTTGCCAACATTTATTGGTGAAAATAACGAGTGCTTTGTTATTGGTGAACTCCACTTGCACCTTTTTGCGCTAGCAAAAAGTGCGAGACGAGCTAATAACAACATTTATTGGTGAAAATAACGAGCGCTCGTCCTTGACGCATATTGAAAAAAATGCTATATTTTAATCCCCGTTATACTAATGGAATCTGACTGCTCATCAGGTTCTAGCGAAAAGTGTTGGATGCAAGGCAGTTTTCGCAAAAAATTTATTTTTTAAGGTATATACATGAAAACTATTTTCGTAAATGAAAAAGACCAGAAGCGTGAATGGTATCTCGTTGATGCTGATGGAAAAACATTAGGACGCGTCGCCGCTAAAGTGGCCGCTATTTTGCGTGGCAAGACAAAAAGAACATACACTCCGAACCAAGAGATGGGTGACTATGTTGTAATCGTCAATGCTGACAAAATTGCTGTTTCTGGTGGAAAAGAAAAGAAGAAAATTTATTATCATTATACAACTGGCTATGTAGGCTCTCTTAAGGCTCATACATTTGAAAAGTTAATTGAAAGACATCCTGAAGATCCTCTTCGACTTGCGATAAAGGGAATGCTTCCACATGGAAGACTTGGTCGAGTTCTTATGGGGAATGTAAAAATTTACGCAGGTGCGGAACACCCACACACAGCGCAGAATCCAAAGCCGATTGAGCTTTAAACGGTAAGGAGTTTTAGATGGTTAAGAATATTGCTATTGGAACAGGAAGAAGAAAGACATCCATTGCCCGTGTTTTCGTTCGCGAAGGCTCTGGAAAAATTGTTGTAAACGGAAAAGATTTAAAAGATTATTTTGCAACCGAAACTCAGGTGAGAATGGTTTTGCAGCCGCTTTTAGTCACTTCAAACGATTCGAAATATGACATAGTGATTACTGTCGTTGGTGGAGGTCTTAACGGTCAGGCGGGCGCTTGTCTTCATGGAGTTTCACGCGCGTTGCTTCAGGTTGACCCTGATTGTCACACATCATTGAAGGCGAACGGCTATCTTACGCGCGATCCTCGTATGGTTGAGCGAAAGAAGTATGGTCAGCGTGGTGCACGCCGCAGATTCCAGTTCTCTAAACGCTAATTGTGTTTTGATGCGCTTCACCTTTTTGCGCTGGTCGTTTAGGTGAATGCGCGTTGTCAGAGTTGATTTGTGGTTATACACAGCATAGAGCAAGTTTCTTCAGAGGTTATGAAAATTTCCTCTGACAAGGGGCTTGCTTTTTTTATGAGAAAATCATATCTCACGCGCGTGGATGGAGATGCTGTCGTTGAGGGCGCGGAATTCTCTTTTGAAGACGAGGAGGATATTATTGACGCGGGAATGGCGTATAGCGTTGAAGTAAAGGCATTGGATTATTTGAGTCGCGCGGAACAGTGCAGGGCACGACTTACTCAAAAACTTATCGCTAAAAAATATGAAAAAAAATATATTGAAGCCGCGCTCGATTATCTTTCTGAAAAAGACTATTTGAGTGACTATCGGTTTGCTTGCGCATGGCTTTCCTCTCGAAAGATAAACCATTTTGAGGGGAGGACGCGCTTGCTTGCCGAACTGCTTTCGCGTGGAGTCGAAAAACCTGCCGCACTTCAAGGGCTTGAGGCATTTTTTGCAGAGAATACGGAAGAGAATTTGTGCGCACAGGCAGTGGAAAAATTGACGAGACGCGGTAAGCGTGACGAAAAACTGGTGCGCGCGCTTATGGAGGCAGGTTTTTCCTATTCTCTCATTCGAAAAACGCTTGATGCTGTACGAAGCGGAGAATAGGGAGCCTCGTTTTTTTAGACTTATTCGTATATAAACGCAGGATAGCGCAGTGTTGCCTTGGAGAGTGTTTTGTCAATTGAGCTAATTGTATCTTTTCCAAATAAGAGTTCTCCAAAAAATCCATGAAAGAAAGCCGAATTTTCATATTTCAATTCAACAACCTCAAGAAAATTTCCTTCGAAGCAATCGTTTTCCATTGCAAGAAGCATATTTTCCCAAGAGTCAATTGCGTCAATCAACCCGTTTGAAAGAGCCTGTTTTGCCGTGTAGATGCGCCCATCCGCAATGTGCTTCACCGTGTCCATCGGGATGTTTCTGCATGAAGCGACAATGCTGATGAACTGTTCGTAGCATTCATCGGAAATTCCTTGCATAATTTCTTGTTGTTCGTTTGTCAATGGCTCGTTGTAGCTCAGCATCGTTTTGTTTCGTCCAGAATGAAATGTCTTTGTCTTTATGCCAAGCGATTCCATAAGCCCTGTCATATCCACGGACGCTCCGCAGATAACGCCTATGGCTCCCGTGAGTGTGTTCCGATTCGCATAGATTTTATTCGCCGCGCACGAAATGTAATAGCCTCCGCTTGCCGCCATTTCCGCTTGGTATGCGTAAACGGGTCTGTCTGTGGTTTTGTAGTCCTGCAACGCAAGATACACTTCATCGGTTTCGTAAATCGCCCCGCCCGGCGTGTCTAGAAATAGAGCGATTCCTCTGTTTCGTTTGTCATTCTTGAGCCGTGCAATTGTGTTCAAAATCCATTCTTGGTTATATGTTGCATTCGCATTTGAAATTATGCCTTCAATGTGCAGCGCCGCGATGTATCCATTCTTTCGGGCCTTTACAATTGTTTCATTTGTGTCGTTTGAGCGCGGCATTGTACGGTTGTTTGGTGATTCTCGCACCGCGTTGAGAATGCAAGACAAAACTGTTATTGCAATGATGATAATGAGAACAATTAAACCTGATTTTTTATTTTTATCCATAGTCGTTTTCCTTAACTATTTTATTCTCTCCAGTTTTGAGCGCGTAGCGACAAAACTGGATGCACACCCGCAACCAACAAGTCTTGTAGATGGTTTGAGCGAGGTGTGCTCTTATTTGAGGTTTTCCCAAAATTGCAATTTTGGGAAAACTACCCTAGATGTATTCGCGAGAAATGGCAGCTAATCCTTTATCTTGCCTCCATTTCTCGCAGAGGCTCTCCCAAAAAACATTTATTTTTGGGAGAGCCTCATTCCTTAAAATCCTCTGCCGTTAGTTTGCCTGAATCAACCGCTTCTTTTAAAAGCGCGTGATATGCGTTTGTTTTTGACATCGCTATGTAGGGTGAAAGCCACAGCCAGCCAAGTCCTGCGGGAATGGTGGCAAGAATTGCCCATCCTAAGAAGCTCAAGTCCATTATAAAAAGGTCTCCTTTGTGACCGTTTGTGATTTCCTTGCTGATTCTCATTGACTTTGTCACTGACAAATCAGGAAATTCGGCAAGCAGCCAGAACATCTGTGAATATGAATATGCCTTTACAATTCCTGGAATGATAAAAAGAAGCGTCCAAAGGAAAATCCAAAGCAGCTGCCACAGCCCTGCAAGTGTTGCTCTTCCCCACTGTGCAAGTCCCTCGATGAAATTACCGAATTGTATTGGCTCAGGACCGCGAGACATTTTCAAAAACACAGTTATGTTCGCAAAGATAAGTATAAATTCAATTAAAAGCGCAAGCCAATTCAAAAGCCCAGAGAAAAAAGAGTACGGGTCTTCTGCGCTTACAAAAAAGAATGCGTTTGTGCCGAATGCGAATTCAGCAGTGTTGAATGTGCGAAACATATTAAAAATGTCATTGACCTGTAAAAGCATAATAATGAAATAGGATATGAGCGTCATCAATAGGGGAGTGTTCCATCTCTTTTTTAGCTGCATTTTTGCAAATTTCTTGTACTTTTTTCTGTCAAACATTTTTTTTGTTCTCCTCTTATTGTTTAGTGGTTTTTATTTTCGATTTCTGATAAAAGTTCGCTATAATAACGACTTTCTATGTCTGTTTCTGGAATTTCACATTTTGCAAGAAGATTTCTTAATTCCATCTGTATCTGTGAAACTGTTTTTTCATCGTTTTTTTCGGAAAGAATTTCAATTTCAAGAAAATCCCCCAGTTTTGAGACTTCACATAGCTCCAGCGTTGCGTTTCCATACGGAGTGCTTGCTATGTAGTCTTCTACCGATTTTTGCTTTGTGAGGTATGGAGCAAAGCCCGCATCTTGAAAAAGAGATTCGAGCGCATTAAAAGAGGAGACTTCGCATTCTTTTTCATCGTTCAGTTCCGTTTCAAGTCCATTGCCGCTCACTTTTTTTTCTTTGCGTTTGTATGTGAGAATATTCTTTTGGTTTGTCTTTTCGTTCGAGATTGCAACTTCTTTTCGGAGGCGCACACTGAGAATTCCATCTCCTGTTTTCTTTGCCATGGGGACATGATAATACATGTCATTCCTCAAGACTGTTTGCGAATGTGTTGCAAATGCCTTTATTTTTTGAACGAGCGCGTTTCTGTCGTAAATATGAGCCTTTAGTTCAATCTCGAACATTCTCTTATTTTACGAAATTTTGTGGAAATTGGCAAGCGTTCGAGACAGTGTTTGTTCGAGACAGTGTTTGTTCGAGACAGTGTTTGTTCGAG
>X363_Desmarests_Spiny_Pocket_Mouse__coassemble_952_pt1 | contig 13005 bp, 9 predicted proteins | sample X363_Desmarests_Spiny_Pocket_Mouse__metabat2_high_PE_007 | metagenome-assembled genome bin X363_Desmarests_Spiny_Pocket_Mouse | reverse complement strand
TCGCAGGAAATATCGGTATGGGTGATTGAAATTTCGGAAATGAATTTCAATGCTGTGAAGTTGCCGTGAAAAAAGCAAAGGCAAATGCGATTGTCATTGCGAAAGACGAAAATCTGCGTTTTGTTCGCATTGCGCAGATTCTTCATATCGATTTTCTTTGTAAGCATACGAGAGGAGAGCAAAACTGCAACGCTCATTCCGTTGAAGTCATTTCAAATGTATTGGGTGAAATGGTGGGCTTGAAAAATCGGATGGTAGGATATTTTTTAACAAGTAAGACTAAACTCTCCTATGAATAAGAATTATGCAAGAAGTCTGTCAAAAAATCTTGCATAAAAGAAAAAAATACACCTTGTGATTTGATTTCTACAATTTTCAAAAATGTGGTGTATATTTTTCAATCATTCCAGTTGCTAGTATTTTATACTACAAATTCCAATTTTTACGCCAAAATCAAGACTTGGAGTCCTGATTTTACGCTAAATTTAGGATTTTAGATTCATCATCTCGACAATGGAATTTTGCAGGCAGTTCTGCCTAAATGTGGTGGAATGACTGGCGCAGAATTTGAAAGCCTTGTCATCGCAGAAATTTACAAACAAGCAAAGGCTTTGAAACAGCAACTATTGGTGATTCAATAATTTCCACAGTATCATTGGATGTTTGTTAATTGAGTCCACTACACTTTCATCTGTAAACAGAAGTTCTGGTTTATAAACTTTTTGTTTAAACTGTGAAAGAAATTCTTTTTGAGAATCATTCAAGTCTGTTAACTTCAAAACAAATTTTTTTACATTATTTTTCATCCTTTCAAGGTCAATATGAAGCCCCCGTTGGATAACAGGAAGAAGATATTAACAGAATAATTTTCTCTTTGTAGATAGTTTTCTATTGATTTGTGAATAATCATTCGATTCTCCAGCATATCTTCTCTTGAACCATTTACTGCATAATCTAAATCGATATCGACAGAAAGCCTTGGAAGATTAAAAACAGTAAAATTAATTGCAGTTCCACCTTTTAAAACCAACTTGTTCTTTGTTGTTGAATTGGAATTCAAAAAATCAAGGATTTCCGTTAATCTCAATACTTTTTCTAAAGTATCACGAACAAAGTTCAAATTAAAAGCCATTTCATTCAAATCTTCTTTTGTATAATCAAACATCTTTCATTCTCTTTATGATTTCATCGTATTTATTGGGAATGCAAAGATTCCACTCTTTATTAAATATCATATCTTTTTGTTTCCCTTCTAGATATCGAACACTTTGACCTTTGTATTTTTTGCAGGTGTCAAAAAATACCTCTGAAAGTTTTATATTGCTTAAAAGTGAAAAGATAAATCCGCTCTTTTGATAGAGAAACTGATTTTTATAGAAAGATAGATATTCGCACAATTTATTCTCATTGAATTCAGAAATCAAAGAAAGACAAGATACAGTCTCTTCAAATCCGCCAATCTTTTTCATATCTTTTATGCTGTCCAAAGCAGTGCGTTCTATGTCTGTGACTTTTAGATGTCGCTTATTCTCAACACCAAAAATATTTTGAGTTATCATAGGTTTGTATGTTCGCCCTTCAAAATCAAATCGAGAGAATCGTTTGGCAGTTGAAACATAAACATCATAATAAACCTGATTCGCCAGACCGTAGTATTCAAACGCTGAATGATGTGACAAAAAACTGCCTTCATTAATTTTTGAAGCAATCTCAAATGGCTCTGCAACAGAACTCTTGTCGCTCAATGATACCGCAGTATATAGATTCTTTCGAATTGAACGAACAAGACCTTTTTGTTTTAGAGAGAAAATTTCATTGTCTGCCTTCTTTGCACTTCCGGTCAAGTCTTCTATATCTTTATGTGTAAAGCAATGCAAGCGAAGAAGCTTGGAATAAAGATTTAAGCTTTGCATACTTTAATATTAACAAAGAACACTGATTATTACAAGTATAATGCGCAATAATTAAAGCACAAACCAAGTTTTTATAATATTTTTCCCAAAGAAACCTTTATAATATATAGTGTTTTTTAACTGAAATTCGGAAGTTATTTGCAAAAAATTTGAAAATTTTTATTCATAGAGTTTAATACCCCGATGCTCTGCGTCGGAATCACAAATCAAAAGAAGCGATTGAAAACTTACTATAAAACCTTGATTTCTATATCTCACATATTCACCCAGTATCACCTAGTAGAATTTATATTCATTTTGTGCCATAATTACAAGGCTGTCTTTTGACGGTGTAATTTGTTTTTACGAGGCAAAATAATGTCTTATAATCCTGTGGATTCAAAAGTGGATTTTCCAAAGCAAGAGGAAAAAATCCTTGCATTTTGGGAAAAAAATAACATTTTTAAAAAGTCTGTGAGCCAAAGAGAGGATGCGGAAGAATATGTGTTTTATGATGGACCTCCTTTTGCAACAGGACTTCCGCATTTTGGTCATTTTATTCCGTCAACAATAAAGGATATTGTTCCTCGTTACCAAACGATGAAGGGCAAGAAAGTTGAGCGGCGGTTTGGATGGGATTGTCATGGGCTGCCAGTAGAAAATCTTATTGAAAAAGAATTGCATTTAAACTCAAAGCACGAAATTGAAGGCTATGGCATTGAAAAATTCAATGACGCCTGTCGCTCCTCTGTGTTGCGCTATACCGCCGAATGGCAGAAGACCATCACGAGAATGGGGCGTTGGGTTGACTTTGACAATGACTACAAAACGATGAATCCTGATTATATGGAATCCATTTGGTGGGTTGTCAAAGCGTTATGGGATAAAGGGATGATTTATGAGGGAAAGTATATTCTTCCCTATTGTCCGCGCTGTTCTACAGTGCTTTCAAATCACGAGCTTGCTCAAGGCTATAAAGACAGACAAGACCCTGCGATCACGATTCGCTTTAAGGTGACAAAGGGCGCGGATTCTTTTACTGATGAAGAGATTGCGAACGGAAAAACATATTTCCTTGCGTGGACGACCACTCCGTGGACGCTGCCATCAAATCTTGGGCTTTGTATGGGCCCCGACATTGACTATGTGAAGATTCGCGATGTGGAGTCGGGGGATTTTTATATTTTGGCACAGGCGCGCCTTTCATCGTATTATAAAAATGAAACGGACTATGAAGTCATTTATAAAAGAAAAGGAAGGGAATTTTTAGGTGCGGAGTATGAGCCGCTTTTCCCTTATTTTGCAGAATTAAAGGATGCGAAAAAATGTTCTGAAATTTCTGAAAAACCATGCGAGCGCGGCGCGTTCCGGTTATTCAATGCGGACTATGTTTCCACGGAAGACGGTACAGGCATTGTTCACATTGCACCAGCCTTTGGAGAGGATGACTCAAAGGTTTTTGCGAGAACAGGGATTCCTGCGGTAGAACCGATTGACGCGGAATGTCGATTTACAAAAGAGGTGTTTGATTACGAAGGAAAATTTGTAAAGGATGCGGACAAGGAGATTATGGATCGTCTCAAAAAAGAGGGGAAGCTTATCCGCCGCGATACAATCGTTCACTCGTATCCGCATTGCTGGAGATGTTCTTCTCCGCTTGTTTATCGGGGAATCGGCTCTTGGTTTGTAAAAGTGCAGGATGAGCACGAACGGCTTTTGCGCGCGAACAGCCAGATAAAGTGGCAGCCCGCGCACATAAAAGAAGGTCGTTTTGGAAAATGGCTTTCAGGCGCGCGTGATTGGGCAATCAGTCGAAATCGCTATTGGGGAAATCCGATTCCCATTTGGAAGTGCAAATGCGGAGAAAAAGTGTGCGTGGGAAGCCGAGAAGAGCTTGAAAAATTGAGCGGCATTTATCCAAAAGACCTTCACAAGCAGTTTGTGGATAAAATCACTATTCCATGTAAAAAATGTGGTGGCGAAATGCATCGAATTCCTGAGGTGCTTGACTGTTGGTTTGAGTCTGGCTCTATGCCCTATGCGCAAAATCACTATCCCTTTGAAAACAAGGAGTATTTTGAAAAGCATTTCCCCGCGGACTTTATTTCAGAAGGTCTTGACCAAACGCGAGGCTGGTTTTACACGCTCACGGTGCTTGCCGCGAATTTATTTGACAAGCCAGCCTTTAAAAATTGCATTGTAAATGGACTTGTCCTTGCTTCTGACGGACGAAAAATGTCCAAGTCTTTGAGAAATTACACAGACCCTGTGGAGGCGATAAACAAATTTGGTGCGGATGCGTTGCGTATATTTTTGATTCACTCCGCGGTGGTGAAGGCGGATGATTTGAAATATAGTGATGAAGGTGTGCGGGATGTTATAAAAAACATCATTCTTCCGCTTTGGAGCAGCTATTCTTTCTTTGTGACCTATGCGAACATTGACAACGCCCATCCGACAGGGCATCTTTTTGACAAGAAGAAGCCCGTAAATCCGCTTGACGCATGGCTTTTGTCTATAACCCAAAAATTGGTGAAGGATGTGACAGAGGCTTTGGATGACTATGACCTTTCTGCTGCGGTGGATCCTATCGTAAAATTTATCGATGAGATGAACAATTGGTATATCCGAAGAAGCCGTCGCCGTTTTTGGAAGAGTGAAAATGACAACGACAAAACAGAAGCGTATGAAGCGTTGTATATCGCTTTGATGACATTCAGCAAGGTTGCCGCTCCATTTGTTCCGTTTATCACAGAGGAAATGTACTTGAATTTGAAAAATGAGGGAGACAAGGAATCAGTGCACTTGAACGATTATCCCATTTACAATGAGGCGTGGCGAAATGAAGACCTTGAGTTTAAGATGGCGACCGTGCAAAAGGCGGTTTCAATGGGACGCTCTTTGCGAAACACATTTAACTTGAAAAACCGACAGCCGCTTGCGAGCGTTGCGCTTGTCACGCGAAATGCCAATGAAAAGAAAGTGCTTGCAGAAATGGTGGATTCAATCAGAGAGGAGTTGAATGTCAAGAAAGTCATTTTCCATGAGCGCGAGGACGAATTGGTCGAATACAAGGCGAAGGCGAATTTCCGTGTGCTTGGAAAAGAGTTGGGGGCATTGATGAAAAAAGCGGCTGAAAAAATCGCGGCGATTAAAAGCGAGAGAATTCAGTCTTTGATAGAAGGTTCGAAACTTTCCATTGATGTTGAAGGAAAGGAGGTTGAGCTTGACACCGACAAAGTTATTGTTGAGCGTTTTGAAAAAGACAATATGAAAGTTTTGAACGAAGGAACGCTTACGGTGGGGCTTGACTCAAAGATCACCGATGAACTCAAAAAAGAAGGTTATGTGCGCGACTTGATTCGAGGTATTCAAAATTTGCGAAAGGAAAGCGGACTGAATGTTACCGATAGAATTTTGCTCAAGGTGAGTGGAGACGAAGATTTGAAGGCAGCGTTTGAGATGTTCACTGACTTTATCGCATCGGAAACGCTTGCTACAACATGTGCCTTCACTGATTTATCGAACGGTGTGACAGTCGAATCTGACGGTGAAAACTGGAGCATTTCCATTGAAAAGGCATAGTGTTTTTGTCCGCAGATTTTCGTTGGTCTTTTCAGCGTCGTTTGCAGCGATTTTCTCGCTTTTCTGTGTTGTGGGGTGCAAGACCTCCGAAGTTGTCCGTCCTGCAAGCGATGCAATAATTGCAATGGATGTTGAGTCGCTTTTGCTTTTAGACAACAAGAGTTCTGTGTATATTCGTATCCCCTCTAATGTGGATGAGAATTTGATTCCCCACATTTTGCAGAATTCTATTCAGGGCTTGTCTCAAAACGCCGCTTCTTTTGTTGCGGAAAAAATGAGTGTTGTGTATGCAGGAATCACGCGAAGTCGCTCTTCCTCCTCGTTTCAACTTGTCGCTGACTGTGATTTTCCCTCGTCGCTTGTTCATCGTGCTTTCTCCGAAAAAAACGGCTGGACGGAAGAGAAGATTGCTTTAAAAAGTAGTGCACCGGAAGAAAAGGTGTATTCAGTCTACAAAACAAATGGGCTTTCCTTGTCTTTTGTGAGCGATTCAAAAGTATGCGCTGGACGGAATATTGACACGATGATTGAAAAATATCATACTCTTGCGTTTCCGTTTGAGGAAGCTTCAGGCGAGACTGTTGTCGCTGGTGTTGGCGGGACTGCCGCTGGAGGGGATGAGGCTGTCCTCTCTGATGATTCAAGTGTTGTTGTCGTGAGAAATACACTTTTGCTTCCAAAAGGTGTGGATTCTTTGAAGCATGGAGCGTATGACTATCTACTTTACGACAAAGGAAATCCCGATGGGGCGATAAAGTTTTTTACGCCACGCCCACAGTCTTTTTTGCCGATGCTCATCGGAAGCACATTGAATTTTAATTTGGTGTATGCGTGTGGTGAAATTTTCCCTGACAAAACGAAGTCTGACCAAATGGTGCTGCGCCTTGAACTTGAATTCAAAGACGCAAAATATATTCCCTTCGGACGAGGCGCACTGTCTGTTTCATTTGGACTTACAGAATCCGATGTATATCTGAAAACACCGACTCATCTTGTGGTGGAAAATATAAAAATCAGTCGTGACCAATTGTATCGACTTCTTATGCTGTAAAGAGTGGAAAGGGGTATGAAAAGAATTAATCCAATTGGCTCAATTTTGAGTTCTGGAGCTACAGTAAAAAAATGGTGGTGCGTGTCCTGCTTAAAATGTGTGTTTGAGAGGCGATTTTGGAAATCTTTTGCGATTTTTTTTCCTCTCCTTTTCTTTCTGTGCTTTTCGTCTTGCAGAACATCCGCGCATCTTCCAGTTCCTGGTGAAAGCTCAACGGTGAATCGAAGTCTGAGCATTGAGTATATGACAATCGCCGATGCCTACAATGACTTGGGAAAATATGACAAAGCATGCGAATACTACATGCTCGCAATGAAAAACAAAAACCTGTATTGGTCTGCGTATTATAAACTGGGGCGATGCTATGCAATGTCAAAAAATTGGACGGAGGCAAGAAAAGTCTACCAAAAGCTTTTAAAGCGCGACAAGGACAATTTAAGCATTCAAATCTCTCTCGCCTATATCTATGCGATGGAAGGTCGTCTTGAGGCTTCTGAAAATATATATGAGTATCTTGTGCGCGAAAATCCTGATAATCCTGACACTTTGGTAAATTATATAGATGTTCTTTTCGCTTCTGAAAAATACGATGAGGCTGAAACAAAGCTTGCAGAATTAAAAGAGAAATTCAGCGACAACAAGAATATCGAGGCGTTTGATAAGAAACTAGCGGAAGTGCGCCCCCCTGAAGTTGTTGTGGATGCAGAAGATGCTGAGAGTCTGGTCTCTGAAGAGGACGAATCCGAGGAAACGGACGAAGCGGTTTTGGCGGAATAGACTTACTCCGTCTCGTTTTTTATAAACTGCCTGTATTTTTCGATGTCAACATGGAATCCAATGATTTTCGATTTTCCATCTTTTACGGCATGCTCCAATGCTTCTTCCGCTTCGTTTATCAATCGTGTTGCAGAGATGACACGCATCGTCCGTGAGGAAATGCCAATAAAGCATTGAGCATTCGTATTGCCCAGAATGCCCGCAATGTCGTTGTACAGCTCTTCTGCGAAGTCCTCAGCCTTTGCTATTTCTATTTCTGAGATTATAATTGCAAAAGAGCTCTCTCCATATTCAAAGATACGGTCACGGAATTGAATTTTAGAAAGCAGACGCTCTCCAATCTTTTTTGCAGTCTCTTCTGAAATTTCAGAGCCAGTAATCTTTACGATAAAAAGCGAGAGGTCGAGTTCGGACGCTCCACAACGAACGAGCTCCGCATCAAGCCGTGTTTGCAGTTGATTTTGAAGGCAAAAGCCCGTTGAAACGGAAAAAATCCCTTGCGCCTCGTTAATTTCAATTTCGTTTGAAGCCTTGATAGCATCGTTTATATTTTGCTCGTCGTGATTTGAGGTCTCTTCTGTACAAGCACTGTCTTGTTCGGTTTGCGCTTGACCGTCATAATCGTCTTGTATCTCATTATCATCTTGTTCCTCGCTGTCGGCGTTGTCGTCTGTGTGAGCGCTTTCGTTCAAATTTCTGGTTTGTTCTGATTCGGTGCTTTCGTCCGTTTTGTTTTCTGCATGTTCGTTGTTATTCTCGCCATTTTCTTCATCACCATTTTTATTCGTAGTCTCTTCGGATTCATTGACAACCGCTACATTTCCATTGTTATGTTCAGAAGGTTCTTCATTTATATCTTTGTTTGCGTCATCTTTGTCCGCACTTTCATCCCCATTTTGTTTTTCTGTAGTGTTATTTGCGTCTTCACTTTCTGCTTCCGCGTCATTTTTGGGAGACGCTCCATCTGTATCGCTTAGATTTTCACCTTCTGAATGTTCTTCATCGATTTCTTCGCTCTCTCCGCCATCCTTAATAGAATAGTAAATGATGAGGCCGATTGTAAACAGTGTCGCGATTAAAATTATGACAAATGCAATTTTTCCATAATAAAAAATTGCACTGGGGCGGAGAATGTAGACTGCCGCAACAAGGTAAAGACTGCTGTTTCCGTTTTCTATTGTTCGTTTTCCCACTCTTATGAATTTTGTGCTTTCTATATTTTGAGCGTTTTCATTTGGATAGCTGAAAATGCATCTTTTGTTTTTAAAAATAGTCACCGCGGCAAAACTGCCGTTCTCTTCAATAAAATCTATAGATGGAAATCCATCGGTCGAATTTTCTACATGTTCGCAGAGTAGAGAAAATTGCCGATCTGCTCTATACATTCCATCGTTATATTCTATTATCATTGCAGCTGCAAAATATATAATTGCAAACAAAAATACCAATGAAATTAAAATTGAATAAATTGAAATACTTTTCCTCTTCATAATAGACTAGTATACTTCATAAAATCATCTAACGCAAGATTTACAAGCGTTTCATTTTGCTTTGAAACATCACTTTTTTTTACGCGGAGATATGAAATGAATGGCAAAAGTGCAATGACAATATCAGACGAGCGGAAGTTCTCCAAACGGGGGTGGTTTTTTATGTCGGAAATGCAGCCCTGTTTTAGTGTGGAAAAATTTGGTTTCTCGTTTAACAAGGTTGATTGTGCATTTTGCGTTTTGATACGCGCGATTTTTTTTAGGATGTAGCTTTCGTCTTCATAGGAAACTGCAACTCCATTTTTGACTGCCCACTCTTCAAAGGATTTTCTATAGGAGTCTAAAAGTGCACTCGTTTTCTTTTTGTCTGAAATAGGGATGAGAGGTGAGCGGAAATAAAGGCGCAAAAATTGCGTTTCAAGATTTACGGTTTTTGTTTGGGTGGATGCATAGAGCGTGTCAAGATATGTTCCGCGTGCGTATGTTTTTGTGTTTATGTATCCAAAATCTGCGCCAAAAACCATTATATTCTCAAACCCCAGTTTTAGTGCAAAATCAACGCACGAAAGGGTGACCGTTCCGTTTCCTGAGTCGAGGTAAAAAAAGAGATTTTTGCCAGATTTTTTTTCGATGTATTGTGCGAGAGGATGTCCATTGTGTGAAAAAAACAAGGAGTTTCCGTTTTCATGTATTTTTCGAATAGCGTGGTGATTTCCTGAAATATCAAATACAAAAAGCGTTTTTTTGTCGTGCTTTCCTAAAAAATGAGTTGACGAGATGTTCTGTCCATCTATTGAAATCACAACATCGCAGAATATGTTGTTCTTTATAAGCACAGTGTACGCTGTGTCGGTCGCGATTATAAAAATATTTTGCCGATTTTTTTTGATGATGTTTAGTTTTTTTTCAAGAGAGGGGCCTGCCGCGACCACAAGCGCGGTTTTTTCAAGGGGCGGTGAAGGGATTGCGGCATTTTGCAAACACTGCATGTTCTTTAAAATGTTGTGCTGCCATATTTTCCCAAATCGTGCTTGCGTTGCAAAGTCTTGTGAAATGTTTTTTAACACTTCGTTTATTTTGTTTAAAATGCGCTCGCTTTCTTTACGGTTTTCGTTTTTCCATGCCCGCCATTCTACTATTGAAAGGGTGGGATATACTGCAGGGATAAAATTTTTATACAGTGCACTTTCAATTTTTTCAGAGGAGACAAACAGGACGGTTTCTCCTTTGCTTGTGTTTTTTACCACACTGCTGTTTTCAAGTAAAAATTCGATGTCCTCATTTGTGTATTCAATGGCGATGATTTTTGCTGTGGGGAATTTTTTTTGCAAAGCGGTTATATGAAATGCACCCCCGATTCCCAAGACAATAAAAATATCGCTGTATGAAATTGATGAGACAAACTGCTCCGCCTCTTTCTCTGGATTATATTTTGAGTGGCACGGTCTTCCGCTTGTGAACAGGGGGAGCGCAGAGCCTGTTTTTGACTCAATGGTCGATGCATATATCACTTTAAAAATCTCCTGCCGTAATTTCAAAATGTGGAATCAGTTTCGTCAAAATCTTCACACAACGCCGTTAGTTTTTTCACAAAATCATTGTTCTTTTTGAGAATTGCCGTATATAAAGACTGTTTTTCACTTTTTTCAATGCGTTTCTCATAAAGCAAAAAATCACAGGGAAACACATATTTTTGCCACCGCTCAGTTTTGCTGCTTTTTATTATAAAATTTTTCACTTTCTTCAATGCGTTTTTTCTGTCTTCGGAATCAATGGTTGTCATTTCAAATGTGGTGTTCATTTTTTTTGAATGAATCACATTCGTTTCAAAAAAGGAGAAGTCAACATCGCGAATTGTTCCAAGACTGTTTTTATAGGGAAAATTATCCGCAAGGCGGAAAAATCTCTTTTCAAATCGACGTGCATTTTCGGAAAACCAGCCCTTATATATTTCGAGCGACTCTTCGCTGTTTATCATTGATTGTATTTGACGCGATTCAAGATTTTTTATTTTGTAGTCAATGCAGGCGGCGTTTTTTTCAAGCGCGTTTGGCTGCGTGTGTTGATATTCTTTTGACGGGGAAAGGTCAAGTCCGCATGCAAAAACAACGCCCGAAGTGAGAGAAAGCGCATATTCTACCGCTGTGCCGCTCACTGTGCCATTTCGTGCAGCCTGCGAGACTTGTCCTCCTGTTTCTTCTTTCCAAATCATTGCAATTTCGTTTTCAAATCCATCATTGTAAAAAAGCGGAATAATGGGATTTTTTTGCAGGATGTTTTTTGGGCATGCGCTTTCTGCACTGATTGCGAGCGGCACATCGCTATTTTTGAGGAGTGGAAAAAGATGTTCGTTTGCCCAATAGCCGCCGTCAGTGGATATGACTACATCAGGCGTTATATGATTGTGCAAGAGCACACTTGTTGCAGATGAAACGCACAGCAAAAAATATGTTTCGCGCAGTTTTTTCAAATAGGGGAGGGCGGTCTGTAGGCTTGGGCCGCTTGCAACTACAACAATAGGCATAGTTGTTTTTTTTATAGTTACAATTTTTTGTGCGCCCTTTACAAAATGTATGGAATTCTTTAGCCAGCGTTTTGAAAATCTTTCCTTTGTAAAAAGAAGCGCACGGCTTTTTAAGGCGATGCGTTTAATGCTTTGCCATGCGAGCGCATCTTGTTCTTGAAAAATCGAGCAGGCTGCTTTCCATGATAAAAACAGGCTTGAGCAAAGGCCGTCTTCTCCTGTCAGTGAAAGAATGGTGTTTTCAAATTCATAAACGCTGCCTTTGTCCAAAATAGCCGCTGTACCATCGAAAAGAGAGTTGTATTCGGAGAATGCGGAGTTGTATCGTATGGCGATTATATGACTTTCAGGAAAACGCTGTCGCAAGAAGGGCACGCAATACGAAAGACATGGTTCTGCGATTAAAATAAAGCATGGGCTGAAGTCGCAATTTATAGAGGAGACAAATCTTTTGGCTTCCGCGCTTGGATTGTAAGATGAATGTAAAAACACCGAGCCAATTTTGCAGGTTTTTTCACCGTTTTTTGCAGTCGTAAATTCTAGTCTTTCCATTTTTTTTGAAGGTTTAAAATCCGCACTAAAATAGCGCGCGGATTTTATTCTCGAGTTTTGTTCCAAAACTCGCTCATTGACTGTTGCTTTTCACTTCGTTGCGAAGCAACTTTTTCAACAGTTCCCGAATTTGACAATTCGCTCACTGTTGAAAATTAAGGAAGGTTTAAAGAGAGCGTCGAAAATACCGCCGCTCTCTTTAACTTGAGTTTTGTTCCAAAACTCGTTTATTGACTGTTGCTTCTCACTTCGTTGCGAAGCAACTTTTTCAACAGTTTCCGAATTTGACAATTCGCTCACTGTTGAAAATTAAGGAAGGTTTGAAGAGAGCGTCGAAAATACCGCTGCTCAATTTAACTCAAGTCTGCAAAGCAAAACTCGCAAATAGAAAATGTTTGTTTCATTTTCAAAACTTGAAATTAAAACGAGTAAAAAAACAGGGGACGCATCCCCCTGTTTTCTATACATCAAAAAGTGATTATGCAAGTCCTAATTCATTAAAAAGCTTCTTGTATGTTGTAAAGTGTTCGGATTTTGCAAATTCAACAATTTTTTCTTCTGGAAGATTTTCAAGCAACTGATCCATATAAAGGAGCACAGATTTCACCTCTGATTTTAGATTGTTCGGCAAGTCAGTCGCAGGAGATTCCGTTTGTGGCGTTTCTACTGTGGCGATGTCGGATGCAAGAACATTCTTGTCCTCGCTCAAATAGTTTACGCTTTCATCAGTCAATGTTTCAGAAACAGATTCGTCCTCTCTCATCATGTCAGCGATATATCCTTCTTGAATCTGATTTGTCTCTTCATAATCAATGGAACTCGGTGCTTCTTCGAGTGAAGGCTCTTCAATTGTCGTTTCGTCAATCGCGGGCTCTTCAATCGCCGCCTCTTCCGCCACAGGCTCATCAGCGAAAGGTTCGTCAAAGGCGGTCTCCTCAGCCACAGGTTCGTCTGAAGTCGCTTCTTCGAGTGAAGGCTCTTCCATCGTCGTTTCGTCTATTGCGGGCTCATCAATCACCGCCTCATCTGTGGCGGTCTCGTCCGCAGTCGCTTCTTCGATGGCGGGGGGTTCAATCGCAGGCTCATCAATCACCGCCTCATCTGTGGCGGTCTCGTCCGCAGTCGCTTCTTCGA
>X363_Desmarests_Spiny_Pocket_Mouse__coassemble_866_pt1 | contig 14066 bp, 13 predicted proteins | sample X363_Desmarests_Spiny_Pocket_Mouse__metabat2_high_PE_007 | metagenome-assembled genome bin X363_Desmarests_Spiny_Pocket_Mouse | reverse complement strand
GTGCGCCAAGTCCGCCCGCAAGAATTACCGCCTGTCTTGTCATTTATTTTCCTCCTTAGATTAGTTAATTTATAAATTAAAACAATCCCAACTCTAGTGGAATCAACTTTTTGAAAGTATTGTATTTTTCTGGATTGATTTTTTTTGAAAGCCCTAGTTTCTTTTCGGTTCTCTGCAATTCACAAAAATCAACTGAGTTAATCATTTTTCCGAAATCAAGCCGTGAAAGAAGTTTTTTTGTATAAGGTCGCTTTGAATCTTTGAACGAGATGCTTTCCAAAAAATCACTGACTTCAGTTGTATTCAAAAGCAACATCGCCGTATATGCTTCATCAAATGTGTCAAAACCGATAAAATATGAGGTGTCGTCGAGCATTACAGGTTTTGTTTCAGTGTAAAGTAGAGAAAAAAAAGGCTTCTTGTAAAATCCGCTTATCCCGACTTTGTATTTTGAAAAGGAATAGTCGCCAATTCCAAAAATCGAAAATTTTGGACAATGCGAGTATATCGAGCTTTTTCTTTTGTCAAAAAAAATCGCATTTTCGTTAAGATATTTCCACGACTTCGGATATTTGTCTTTAATGTACGAAGTGTCTTGATTTATCTTTGTCTGCGTAATCATTACATTTTTTGAATATTCTGTTTTTATCGCTTGCTTGAACATCGAACTTTTCATAAAAGGATAAAGCAATTCGTTTTCAACATTTACGATTTTATTCTCTCCGTTTAAAAGATGGTTTTCCTTGCAATCAAATTCCATAATTTTCGAGCAATCATGTTTGACACCTTGCCTCCATTCAAAGCAACATATTCCTTCAAAGTCGCTGTGTGCATTATTTTCGGGCAATAAAAATTTATGATTTTCGTATTTATATTGAGATACAACGACATATGGCGAATCGAAATTTTTAACAATGAGATTTTCGCTACGATTTTTTTTTGAAGATAATTTGAAAACCATTACGCAGGCGGAAGTCGAAACATTAAATATTTTCTTTGCATCAATTTCAAGTATTTCAAAAAAATCAAAAGAAATATTTTTCTTTTTCAATTCAGCATAAATGTTTCTTGCAACTGAAGTTTTGGAAATCAAAGAGAAAAAAACATCCGTGTTTTTGTATTCTTCAACAAGACTCAAGATTATATATTCACTGATGTCGAAATTACTTGCGCCAGTCAAAGCCTCAAAGCCGTTCATTCCTTTAAAATTGGATTTGTGCGGAATGTTTTTAGATTCCAAAAATGAAAGCGTAGTGTTCGTTACCCACGGCGGGTTTCCCAAAACTAAAAGTTGTTTCGGAGAATCGAAAAGCGAAGAAGTTTTGAAATCAAAAATATTTTCGTTCATAATAGAAATAAAATCGCTTTCTTTGAACTTTGTTTTGCATTCGTCCGCGTATTTTGAGTTCAACTCGATTCCAACAATCTTTTTTGGAGAGAAAATCGAGCAACTTTCTATGAAATTTCCTTTTCCACAAGTCGGCTCCAAAATGGCATCAGGATTCAAATTCAAACTATCCTTCAAATATTGACACACTTCGTTTGCAAAAAAAATCGGTGTTTGATAGTCACCCATTTCCTTTTTACCAAGCATAATTCGTCACTCCATGAACAGTGTTGTCCAACGAAATCACTCTGCCATATTGCAATCTCCATTGAAGTGCGTTGCTTATTGTCAAATATCCTTGCGTTGGCGGTGTTTTTAAGATTTCGCAAGCCAAGTCATCGAAAACGATGTCATCACCAGGAATATTTCTATCTTGCAAATAACTTATGATGTCCTCTTTGTTCGCGCCGTCTTTTATCATTTCTCGTAAACGCTTTGAAATTGTGTAGTCGGCCGTTCGTTCAGATTTTATAAAAGTACAATAGAGAAATTTTAAATTGCACAATGTTTTTGTGTCGTTTTTTTCGTAGACGAAAACAAGAAGATTGTAGCCGAGTCCAAAAATTTTCTGCCGTGCATTTTTGAACGGACAACTTGATTGTGGCTGTGTAATCGATGTTACTTTTATGTCTGTGTTTATTGACTCTGCGGGCAAATCAATTCCTTTCGCGCTGTTTCCAACCTCAAGCAAATATTTTGAATTAAGATAATCCTGAAAATGATGCTCTACATAAGTTCCGACAGCTTTCCCGTCCGTAACGCCTATCAATTCCTTTTGATTTTCACAAGATTGCAACTCACAAAAATTTTTGGCTTCAGCAACCAAAGTTTCCAATGTCAAAATGGATTTCATAATTTCATCCTTGATAGCATTTTTTTTGTAGAAAAATCAATAATAGAAGCCCGTCAAAATCACAGCCTGTTTTGTCATTTATTTTTTTCCCTCAAAAACTCCATAAACGCTTTTTTGTTTTCAATCGGCGTTGACTTTGGTCGTCCCAAATCTTTTCTCACGCCTTTTTTTACAATCACCTCAATAAATGTCAATTTTTCTTCCAAGTTGGAAAGCGCATTTTCAAGCTCCTCAATTGTCTCGACTTTTTTCACGCTTTCATAGCTACAGGATTTTGCGATTCCGCACAAGTCGATTTGTCGTGCGACGGTGGGCTGTCCTCCAACGCTGTCATGCGCTCCGTTGTTCAACACAATGTGAACCAGATTTTGGGGAGCGCGGGAGCCGATTGTGGCAAGCCCTCCCATTTGCATAATTGTCGCTCCGTCTCCATCGATGCAGAAAACGTTTCGCTCTTTTTTTTGCATGGCGATTGAAAGCGCGATTTGACTTGCGTGTCCCATTGAGCCGACGGTAAGAAAGTCGCGCTCGTGATTCATGCCGTGCTTTTCGCGCAATTCATAAAGTTCGCGGCTTGCCATTCCTGTCGTCGAGACGAAGGCGGCTTTTTCGTCCGCAAGCAGCATGATTTTTTCAATCGCCTCCTCGCGGCTCATTTTTCCAGCGACAGTCTCGTTGTTTTTCAGAACATAGTCGGAGAATGTGCCTTTTCGGATGACAAATGCATAGGGCGCGGAGTTCTCATTTATATAAGCGTATGCCTTGTCAAATTGTTTTTCCAAATCCGCGCTTTCTGCGCTTGCAATCTGATAGGGAATTTTCATTGCGTCAAGCAAGCCGCAAGTGACTTTGCCTTGTTTTATATGTTGCGGCTCGTCGTGAACGCCAGGCTCTCCGCGCCATCCAATTAAAATCAGCATTGGCACGGAATAAACATCGCTGTCTGCAAGCGAAAGAAGGGGGTTTATCATATTGCCTTCACCTGAATTCTGCATATAGACAAGCGGTATGTTCCCTGTGGAAAAATAATAGCCTGCCGCCAAGCCCATCGCGCTCCCCTCGTTCGCTGAGATTATATGCTTTTCCTTTGGCGCGTTGTCGGTTATGTAGGCACAAAGATTTTTCAAGAGTGAATCCGGCACTCCCGTAAAAAAATCCGTTCCGTGGGCTAAAGCCAATTCATAAAAATACTTTGGTTCAATCATACATCAATGAATAATTAACAATGTACAATTAATAGTGTCTATTGTGTATACAGTGTTAATTACTTTTTCTCCCTTGTTTCGTTTTATTTCGTCCCTGGAATCAACTCCAGAATCTGCTTTATCGGCATGCACAAATCATTCACTTCCAAACTGCGCTCGGCCTTTAAAATCTCTTCGGCACATTTTTGCATTGCGGGGTAGCTTGCGCGCAGCATATGGTTTGCGTAGATGACGATGTTTGCGCCCCACGCGGCCAGTTCCTTTTCCGTAAACTGGTTGTATGTCGTAGGAACAAGCACAATGGGAACGCTCTTGTACTCCGCACGGAATTTTTGGCAGAATTCTTTTATGTCCTCTCCACTTTTATCTTTTGAGTGAATCATTACGCCATCCGCACCTGCTTTTACAGCGGCGAACGCCTTTTTTATCGCTTCGTCAACGGTGTATCCAGCGATGATTTCTTCTATTCGCGCGATAATCATAAAGTCCTTTGTAACTTGCGCTCGTTTTCCCACGCTGATTTTCTCGCAGAATTCCTCTTCCGTCGCAAGAACCTGCTTCGCTTCCGTTCCGAAAAGCGAATTTTTTTTCAGCCCCTTTTTGTCCTCTATAATTATCGCTGAAACGCCATTTCGTTCAAGTGTTCTCACGGTGAAAACAAAGTGTTCTGGGATGCCTCCTGTGTCGCCGTCGTAAATAATGGGCTTTGTTGTGCATTCCAAAATATCAGTGAGGGACTGCATTCGTGTTGTCAAGTCAACCGCTTCAATATCAGGCTTTCCCTTGCTTGTCGAGTCCGTGAGCGAGGACGACCACATTCCGTCGAAAGCATGCAAGCCATCCTCTTTCATAATCTCGGTGTTCTCGACAATCAGGCCGCTCAATCCCGAATGCGCCTCCATAATCCTTACGATGGGCTTTGCGTCAAGCAGCCGTCGGAGCGTCGCGCGGCGGATGTCGGGAGTCGTGCCGATGGATTTTGCATTTTCAGACAACGCTGTTGAATTGATTCCGTGTGTATATGGAATCTCCACAACCTTGCCGCCCCATTCTTTCATCACTTCAAAAACTTCATCTCGAATCTTGGAAAGATAGTTTGTTTGCCAGTCATCTCCATGGATTATGTAGTCAGGCTTGTATTTTTTTAGATTGGGCACATAATTCCAATCTTCTTGAGGAACAACGCAAGAAACGCCTTTAATGTTTTCTATGACATTTTTGCGTTGTTCATATGTTAAATAAGGAAGTCGTTTGTGAGAAACAATCGCACTGTCCGTTAAAAGACCTATCGTTAGTTCTCCGAGTTTCGCACCCTCATTTATTATGTTGATTATTCCAGGATGGATTATATCTCCTGTGATTCCAAGATATACCGTTTTCATATTATTCTCCCATAATGGAATGCGGCTACGCCATTTGTGTAACTGCATTCATATGCTTTCCTAATAAAAAGTCTTATTTAAAAGCCTCAAAAATAATATCCGCGAGGAATATTGCTGCCAATATCCAAGTTACAATAGGGATCTCTCGTGACTTTCGACCGGCGCATTTTGTAATTACATAGGCAATCATACCCCACGCGATGCCCTTTGAAATTGAATATGAGAAGGGCATAACCATAATTGCGATAAAGGCAGGGATTCCCTCTGTTGGGTCTTTAAAGTCTATTTCTGTGACAGATTTCATCATTAAAAATCCAACAAATATCAATGCAGGGGCAGTGGCGCAGGAAGGAACTAATGCAAACAGCTCTGAGAAGAACAACGCAAAAAGGAAAAGAATGCCTGTCACAACAGAAGCAAGACCTGTTCTTGCGCCTGCCGCAACTCCCGAAGTTGATTCAACAAACGATGTGACCGTGGAAGTGCCCAGACAGGCTCCAAGCACTGTTCCGATTGAGTCCGTGAGCAATGCACCCCGTGCGTTCTTTATATTTCCGTTTTTATCCTTTAGGTTGCCCTGCTCCGCGATTCCCATAAGCGTTCCCAGTGTGTCAAACAAATCGGTGAATAAGAATGTGATGAGAACAACGATGAATTTCACGAACAGTGCAGCGCCAGAGCCAAACGCCTCCTTGAACGCAAAGTTAAACATATGCGGAGCGGCTGGAACTGAAAAAAGCTTGAAATTTTCTGGGATTTTTGTAACTCCAAATGGAATTCCAATGATTGTGGTCAATGCGATTGAAATAAGAATTGCGCCTGGAACTCGTAATGTGAAAAGAACGATTGTTAAAATCAATCCAATGAGAGCAACGATAGCAGTTGCATGTTGCATGTTGAGATTTACAAAACCAATGACTGTGCCTGTTTCTGAGGAAACAAGCCCCGCTCCTGAAGAAGAAAGTCCTATAAGCGTGATAAAAAGTCCAATACCGACAGAAACCGCTTTTTTCATAGAGGTGGGAATTGACTTTATGATTGCCTCTCGAACACCAAAAAGCGAAAGCGCAATGAAAATGATTCCCTCCACAAGAACAGCGGTCAATGCGAACGCGGCGGAACACTTCATAGATGCGCAAACGGTAAAGGTGAAGAAGGCGTTTAGCCCAAGTCCTGGCGCGAGCGCGATAGGCAGATTCGCCAAAAAAGCCATGATAAGCGTGGTGATTCCCGCCGAAAGCGCGGTCGCTGTAAATACTGCGTCTTTTGACAAGCCTGTGATTGGATGTCCAAGAATCTGCGGATTTACTACAAGAATGTAGACCATTGCAAGAAATGTTGTTATGCCGCCAATGACTTCACGGCTTACCGTAGAGCCCTGCGCTTTGACTTTAAACAATTTCTCCATTTTGATTTCTCCAAGAGTTATAAAATATGAAATCAATTATAAACGATATTATGCAAAAAGTGAAGAGGCGAAATTTCAGTCGAAATTTCAGCGAAATTCAGCAACTAAAATCAATTTCAATGATTATCTTTCTATATATTCTATAAATATAATTGTAGAAGTATTTTAAAGATCGTCTCTATTGCGCTGGTCAAGATAACTTTTAAATTTTTCTTTATTAAGTTCATCTTTCAAGACTTGTTTATTTTTGAAGTCAAAGACGGTATAAAGAGCGTTTGAATAGACTTTTTTGCAATTTTCAAGTCCATTGAGCTCTGGATAATCATCAAAATCTTCTTTTGAAACTATTAAGGCAATGGGTTCATTTTGTTTAAAGTTATCATTCCAAAATCGAGAGCTTGTAAGAAATTTCCTGTTTTCATAATCTACAAGTCCCATGTCAACTTTGCCATTTGTGATATATGTTAGTATCGCACCAGGATCACGGCTGTCAAAACCTAATGTGTAACCAGAGTTTTCAACGAATTCTGCGACTTCGCGAATTTCCGCATTGGCATCAATTAGTTGTATTTCACTGTATGTAACAAATGAGGAGGTAAGAACGGAAATGCTAAATAAGAGTATACACATATAGCGTTTTAGAGAAATGATTGCAGTAGATTCTAAAAATAGTGCAATACAAGGGATTATCCACATAAGTGGTCCAACAAAATAGTAAACCTTAAAATCACAAAAAGAAACTGTTGCAAAAATATTTATTCCCATTGAAACAAGTGCGAAAATTACAGCATATCTAGAAGTTTCTGAATTGTTTGAAGAGTTAATAAAGTCAATGGAACACAAGATAAAAAGAACTAATGCAGTAATGAGAAAAATATTTATAATTCCAGATGGCGAAAGGACAGAAATATCATTACGCCATCCAAAAAAATTCAGAATTCCTGCAAACCATTGCCCAAAGGAAATGTCGCCGAATGTACCAAATCTAAATGTTCCTGAAAAGCTGAATCTGTAAAAGCGACTAATGACTACTTGATTTATCAAAAAACCAATAATTGCAACGAGCATACCCAACATGCTATAAAGAATAGGCTTGTTTTTAAAAAGTTTTTTAAAGTCATAGGTAGTGTCATTTTTTGACATATTTATTAAAGAAATTAGAACATAAACAAGAAAAAGAGGTCCTATAAATTGGATTAAATATCTAAGGCTTGTCATTCCTAAAATAAAAGACAACGCGAAAAATAGAGTTTTGAAAATTTTATCTTTCTTCGGAGGCAAGTCAGTATAGAGAAAACCAAAAAACAAAGCGCAGTATAAAAATCCTAACAATATATGAAAGGCATACCAGTTTCCATAATATACAAATTTCCATGAATATTCAGAGGCAGGAAGGAAAGAGAGTAAGCAGCACAATAATTTTAACCATCGCTTTTTTATATTTAAGACGCTAAGTAAAAATAAAGAGATAGAGGTATACATAAGGAAACGAGTAGCACAGAAAGTGCCTTTGTAATAGCGAAATTTTTCGTTATTGCTAAAAGAGGAGCGGTAAATAGTTGTGCTTGAAGAATTCTAATTTCGGTAGAATAATGCCATGTAAGCGGCCATAGACTTTTCTCCTTGCAACATTCTTTTGCGAGTGCCATTTCAGCAGATGTGTCTGAATCAATATAATATGATCCACAGTTATATGCAATGTATACTATATAAAATGCTGTAAGTGTAAAGATTGTTAAAATTAAGATACTTTTTGAGCGGTCCGAAAAAAAACAAAATAAAATTGCATCAACGAGAATTACGAGGAAAACAGGGTAGACCATTAAACTTGCTATTGTTGCTCCCCATTTGGAAAGGTTTACCGTTCGATGAAAAATTCTTTCAAATAATCCTTGTAGCGGAATGAGCAAACTAGAAGAAAAAAGGACTAATAATGAAGTGAGTACGAAACTAATTGATAGAACTATCAACAATGTCAAATCAACCTTTTTAGAAAACTGTTTCATTTTTAAACTCCTATAAAAATTACAATGCCAACGATAATCAATCCCATTCCGACTAGTTGCAGAGGGGTGATTTTTTCTTTGAACACAATCTTGCTCATCGCTATGACAAAAACATAGCTTGTGGTCTCAATAACAGGCACGAGCGAAACCGAGACATATCGAAGCGCGAACAAATCTATGAAAACCGCCGTGAAAAACAATAGGTATGCGATGATGACTTTTGCGTTCACATATTCATAGATAACAGAGATGTGCGTTTCCAACGCGGATTTTTTGAGCAGAATTTGAGAGACTGCGGAAATAAAGACAGAAAGCAACAGAAACAGCGCATAGAAATTATTCTGCATCCTCATTCGCCCCCTTTTTGTTTTCTGCGATGGCAAGCACAACAATTCCCGAAACGATTATAATTGCCCCCACAATTTGGCGTATTGAAATTGTGTCCTTGAAAATCAATGCGCTCCAAAGCAACCCCCAAACTATAGTCACCGCCTTGTTCGCCATTGCGACTCCCAATGCAATGCGCTTGAGAACCTGCTGCCATAAGACCGCGTAGACTGCAAGAATCAAAATCAACGCGCAATAAAGGAGAATCCACTTCAGGGAAAGGAAGTCATATCTTGAGGCGACCTTTCCAAGCACTGTGTAAAAGCTGTAGAAGAGAAATCCAAAATGCATGAGCAGGAAAGGGAATAGTTTACTCTTCACTTTCATGGTTTCCCTTTTCAGTGCATCGAACCTCTGCGATTGTAAACCGTGGCTTTTTATTGAGTGTCAAATAAGTGCGTCCTAGATATTCCCCGATAATTCCGAGAGAAAGCAAAATCAAGCCGCCGATAAAAAGTATCAGCAGAACGATGGTCGTCCAACCTGTGACATCCGCCATTCCTAAAAGGTATTTTATAAAATAAAAAATTCCGAGAGCGAAGCCCAAGAGCGCACATAAACTCCCTATATAGCTCGCGATTCTCAGTGGAATGACGGAAAATCCATACAACAACTTTGAAAACACGCGGATGGAACGTATAAGGTTGTAGTTGCTCTTTCCTGCAGCTCGCTTGTGATGCTCGATTGGAATCTGTGTGATATTGTGCGTCACCTGAAAAATAAGCCCATCGATATAAGGATAGAGGCTTTGCGACTGCACGATTTCTTTAGCGACCTCGCCTCGTATAATTTTGAACGGAGAGAGATACAGTTTCTTTGGCTTTTCTATCAATATTTCCGCGCATTTTCCGTTCAACGCGCTTCCAAGATTTTTCCATGCAGCCTGCTTCTTTTTAGGGAAGTCGGCGTACACACAGTCATAGCCTTCCTCCGCTTTTTTTAACAATGCAGGGATGTCGAAGGGGGAGTGCTGCAAATCGTCATCCATTATGACGACCCATTCGCCCATCGCTTTTGTCAGCCCTGCAAAAATAGCGTTGTCCTGTCCTGAATTTTTTCGCAAGTTCACGCCAATGACAGGAAATCCCTTCTCCACGACATCGCAAATCTTATCCCAGCTTTTGTCATGAGAGCAGTCGTTCACCATAATCTGTTCATAATCAACGCCTTTTAACGCCTCTGCGATTTGCGCAGTGAGATTTTCAACGCACTCTTCGCTGTTGTAGACGGGAATGACAACGCTTATTGTTCGTTTTTTCATTTGTAGAACTCTTTTATCTTGCTGATGACATAATCCTGCTCGCTGTCTTTCAACCCATAATATAACGGAAGTCGTACAAGGCGTTCGCTGTACTCGGTTGTTATTTCATCTTTTCCGTCAAATCGTCCGAATTTAATACCTGCAGGCGATGAGTGCAAGGGAACATAATGGAACACACAAAGGATTTCGTTTTCCTTCATAAATTTTATAAAGGCTGTTCTTTCCTCAAGGGAATGACAAATTATATAGAACATGTGCGCATTGTGAACAAGACCTTCAGGAATAGTCGGCAAAAGCAAGTTTTTTCTCGCTGCAAGTTCTGAAAGCTCTTCATTGTATTTGTTCCAGATTTTCATTCGCGCCGATTGGATTTTGTCTGAATTTTCAAGCTGGGCGTAAAGATAGGCGGCGTTCATGTCGCTTGGCAAATACGAAGAGCCATAGTCCACCCACGTGTACTTGTCTATCTCGCCGCGCCAGAATTTCGAGCGGTTCGTGCCCTTTTCTCTCAAGATTTCCGCGTTTCCAAAATCCTTTTCATGGTTTATTATGATTGCGCCACCCTCTCCCATGCTCAAGTTCTTTGTTTCATGGAACGAGAGACAACCGAAATCCCCGATAGTGCCACACGGTCGCCCTTTATAAGTTGAGAAAATTGCCTGTGCCGCATCCTCGACAACCATCAAATTGTGGCGATGGGCAATGTCCATAATGGTGTCCATCTCACAGGCGACACCCGCATAATGGACAGGAACAATTGCTTTTGTTTTGGATGTGATTGCTTTTTCAATTTTTGTTTCATCGATGTTCAAGGTGTCGGCTCGTATGTCAACGAACACAAGATTCGCCCCTCTTTGGACAAAGGCATCGGCGGTGGAGCAGAAAGTGTATGAGGGCAGAATCACCTCGTCTCCTGTTTCAACGCTTGAAAGAAGTGCCGCCATCTCAAGGGCGGAAGTTCCCGAGGTGGTCAGTAGTATTTTGTGATACCCCCCCCCATAATTTTCTATTGGACTTTGAAGTTTTTCCTCAATTAAGGAATTGCATTTCTTTGTGAATTCGCCGTCTCCGCAAATCTTGTGCGCATTAACGGCTTGCTGAATGTACTTGATTTCATCACCTGTAAAAGGTGGAATGTTGAAATGTAACATAATGGAAGATTATAGCATATATTATTTCCTTCGTCAAAGGTGCGTTGTGTACAGTTGCTTTTGTTTCAAAGATATTCAGAGCATGCTTTTTTTTTGCTATTATGGGAGGCCTCTTCGAGAAATGCAAGTAAGATAAAGGATTGGCTGCCATTTCTCAAAAATACATCTAGGGTTGTTTTTCTAAAATTGCAATTTTGGGAAAACTTATATAATGTTTTTGCAATCTCATTGTTTCTTATCCCAACAAATACGCCGCGTTTATCGCAGTGCAAGTATCGCTAAAAGATTGTGTGTTGGTGTCATTTGAGACTAAAAATGAATGCAGCAACGGTTTATCCAAAAATCCTGCCACTTTGAGTAGATTCCCAGCATCAGTTTTTGAAATGTGTTCCGCCATTTTTATTTCAAAAGCAAAATAGCCGTCAAATGTTTCCACAAGGAGGTCAACTTCAAAGCCATCAAGTGTGCGAAGATAATAAAAGCGAGCATCACTGTTCAAAGCCTTTGCCTGCTTGTAAATTTCTGCAATGACAAGGCTTTCAAATTCCGCTCCTGTTATTCCGCCTCGTTTAAGCAAAACGGTTTGCAAAATTCCATTGTCGAGATAATGAATCTTTGGCGATTTTACTAGTCGTTTGTTTTCATTTTTTGTCCATGATTGCAATGTGATTACTTGGTAACTCATTTGAAAATAGGTGATATATCGCTGGACGGTTTTTGGGCTTACTCCGATTTGACGCGCAATTGAAGCGGTGTTTATTGTTTGTCCTGTTTGCAGAGCGAGATACTGCTGCAATTTTATAAATGGCTCAAGGTCTCTAAAAGATGCCAAGTCTCGTATGTCGCGTTCAAGATATGTGGAGACATAGTTTTTTAGCCACAGATAGCGTTCTTCATCGGTGAGGTTTTCGTCTATAAGCGCAGGATATGCTCCGAATTTTTTATAAAAATCCCAAGCTTCGTACTTTGACACATAGTTAGAGTCTAATAAGAAAGATGGTAAGATTTCAGAAATGATTGCACGAATATTTTCCTGATTCGATGACTTCCGCAAACATTTCTGAAATAAAGAATCAGGAACTTCATCACTAAAAGATTTTGTTTGCATTTCGGGCAGTGTGAAAGGATACAACTCAAAAATATAACACCGTCCTGCAAGGCTTTCTCTCACCTTTTCCAACAACAAAAATTGGCTTGAGCCTGTCATAACATAGCGCGTTTCAGGAAATTGATCATACACAGCCTTTATGGATTCTACTAAAACAGGCTCTTTTTGTATTTCGTCAAGGATTGCCTTTGGGAATGTATTTTTCCATTGTGCGCTTGAAAGTTGCGTATAGTTTTTTCGCATTATGGGGTCTTCAATTGAAATATATTTGTAATCGTGAAAAAAATCTTTTGCAAGCGTTGTCTTTCCTGTTTGCCGTGCGCCAGTAAAAACAATGACTTTTGGAGAGTCTGAAACTTGCCTGATATATTCAGAAATTTTTCTGTTTTTGTTCATAACTTTTATTATGATATAAGAATCTCTAAAAGTCAAGAAATTTGCGTAATTTTAGGACTTTAAGTCTTGGTTTTTGCGTAAAATCAAGACCTTAAATCCTGTTTTTGGCGTAAAATTTGGAATTTGAGTATTGTTTTTGGAGTGAAATTTGGAATGTGCTTTTTTAGTGATTCATAAAAATAGAGTTTTATATAAAAGAGATTGGATGCGAAAATTAAATGCACAAAAATTTAATTCACAAAATATGATTATTAGAGATAAAAATGATGTAATGATATGATTAAACTAGATAGTCTTTAAATTTTTGGAGATAAAATAAATATGACATTTGAAGCAACAGTAACTTTGTCTGATATTTTTGGAGGGATTTCTTTGATTTTTATTATTATTGGAGGAATATTTTCTTATTATCAATGGAAACGAAATGTTTCTCTAAAAGGGGCTGAATATATAAATATATTAAATGAGAGAATTTATACAGATTCATTTATTAGTTATAGTCTTTATTTATTAGATTATGGACAATCTTGGTACTCAAAAGAATTTCATTTCAGCAGGAATCTAGAATTAAAGATGGATAAAACATTGTCATATTTTTCCTATATTTGCTATTTAAAAAACAGAAGATTATAAGTGATAAAGAATTTAGTTTTTTTAAATATAAAATAGTGAGAATACTTCGCAACAATGAAATACAAGATTATTTTTATAATTTATATCATTTTTCTAAAAAAAATGGCACTTCCATTACATTTCATTATTTATTTGACTATGGGGAGAAGCATCATTTTTTCAGTGAAGATTTTTTTTTCACCTTCTGCATACAAGAATAATTACAAATATCATAAAAATCTTAATTTTTAATTTTGTTTTTTTTCAACAATTTCTGTATTCTCTATGAATATAATTTTTCGTGCTGAAGCCGTGACCATCTACAGGGCAACCGCATGTAAAATTATACATAAGGAAACAGCAAAAATTTTGTAAAGGAAAGCAAAATTAAAGGAACGCGAGGGGGCGGAAGCTGCATTGCTCGGTCATTTTTATCCCTTGACTTCCAGCATCAGTTTTTGTCTGCAACAAAAACCGACTAACATGTTTTGGTTGCGAAGCGAACAAAACATGAGGCGAATGCCGAACAAACATTCACTGGCTTTCAGTTGAAGCATTCGCCATGTCTCAACTGAAAGCAGATTTTTCATTTTTTTTATGCGTTTTTTTAAATTTTCCTTGAATATGCGTTTGCCCTGTGACCATCTAAATCTTCTCTTGTGATTTTCTATCTATTCTGTTATTATTCTTATATGACAACAATATCTTTAGAAAATAAATCAGTTTTCGTAACTGGAACAGCGGGCTTTATAGGAAGTTTTCTTTGCAGGAAGTTACTTGAAAATTATCCTGAAAGCAAAATAATCGGAATCGACTGCATAACGGATTACTACGATGTTTCTCTAAAAGAAGAACGACTCAAAATGCTTTCTGGATTTGGCGAAAGATTTATCTTCAAAAAAGTCGACAT
>X363_Desmarests_Spiny_Pocket_Mouse__coassemble_859_pt1 | contig 14195 bp, 11 predicted proteins | sample X363_Desmarests_Spiny_Pocket_Mouse__metabat2_high_PE_007 | metagenome-assembled genome bin X363_Desmarests_Spiny_Pocket_Mouse | reverse complement strand
TTTTTATGTGAGTAACGGACTTTTTTTCGGTTAGATTTTACATGAGGCAATGCGCCCCCTTGACTTGCAACTTTTTGGCAATTAAAATAAGGTTATGTATGTATATGGAAATCTTGCAAGAAATGATGACATTCAAAAGGGTCTTTCAACACATATGAACAATTTCATTGATTTTTCTCATTTCTCAAAAGACACCTATATTTCTGAAATCAATAGAATCGGTTTAAAAAAAGTTTGGACAAATCTCATAGCGTATCTTTTTGACAATGGAATTAAAAAATTCAGCGAAAACATCATTGACTTTTATGACATTGGAAAGCTATATGAAATCGGGCTTGCCCAAGAAAATAAATTCACAAAAAAGGAATGTGGAAAATATTATACTCCAAAAGATGTAAGCGCGGTAATGGCAAAAATGCTTTGCCAAAATGAAAATTTGGATGCAGTCGCCGATGTTGGCTGTGGCTGTGGAAATTTGATAATTTCAGTTCTAGAGGAATTGGAAAAAGACAATCGATTGAACAAGGCTATAGAAAAAGGCATTTATATATATGATTTTGATGAAACTGCACTGGAAATTTGCACTGCACGAATTCAAGTTAGATTTGGAATACCTCAAAACAAGATACACAAAATATGCGGAGATTTTCTTGCTTTGAAAAAAATTCCAGAAAATCTATCTGTTATAGCAAATCCACCGTATGTTTCAAATTTTAAATTCAGTTCCGATGTTTCAGACGCTTCTGACAATGCGGATGTAAACCAAGCAAACGATTTGTACATTGCATTTTTTAGCAAAATCTGTGACTTTGCTAAAAACATTACAATTGTCACCCCACAATCATTTATCGTCGGCAAGAAATTTTCTCTGTTCCGTCAAAAACTAAATGAACATTTTTATGGTGACATTTATTCATTTGACAATGTTCCTTGTCCGCTTTTTAATGGTAAAAAAGCAGGAATTTTCAATACAAACAATGCGAATGGAGTGCGCGCATCAATTTCAAATGTGCATAGAAAAACGATTGATCTGCAAAAAGACGCAACAAACAATTCTTCAAATGAGGAAAATGGATTTAGGCTTTCGCATTTGATTCGTTTCAAAACTGAACAGCGCGAAAAAATAATCAACACTGCATTTCTTGAATCGACACTCGGAAATATTCATCAGAATTTAGAAAAACCTGTAAAGGCATTTAAATCCCTTGAAAAATTCGCATTTGCAATTTTAGACAATTATTTTGAATTAGAAACATTGCTTTCAGAAAAAGAAAATGAATTCCCAATTTGTGTTGCAACTTCCGCACGATATTTTATTTCAGCCTCAAGTTTAAAACAAAAGCGTTCTGGTTTTTTTGAAATTTTCGCAAAGGATAAAGAGTCCTTTAATTTGCTTTACGCCCTTTTAAATTCAAGTTACTGCTATATGTGGTATAGATTTTTTGATGGAGGAATTTTACTTCCAAAAGCATTGGTAAAGAAAATCCCTATTCCAACGAATTTGAACTATGATAAAGAAAAATTAGATTTACTTATTTCAAAAATCAGCGTAACAGAAGAAAACTTTAAATCATACAAAAAAAATGGAGGTTCTCTACAAGAAGTTATAAAGTTCCCCGAAAGCATGCGCAATGAATTAAACACATTTTTATTCGGTGACATCAATTTTTCTTGCGTCCACAGAAATTATGAGGAAGTATGATAAAAGCCGCACAAATCGCGATTGGCTTTTTATAGAGGTTATGATAGAAAAATGGAAGACCAAACAGAAAAAGAGCTAAAAATTTCAAAATATTTGATTTCGGAACTAAAAACACCTGAATTAATTGTTCCGATAAATACGATTAAAAAGATATTTAACATCTACAAAAACAATTTTTCTTCTGCAAAAAATTTCAGCGAACTGAATTCAAAATTCAATGAATTTCAAAATGAGTTGGAATTATCTCATGCGGCAAAATGCGAGATAGAAAAGCAATATAAAAAAGGGTTGGGATTGCAGCCAAGCATTTTGACCGAATGTTATATGGCGCAAACAATTGCACATCGCTTTGGCTTGAATAAATTCGCAGATATTGACAACTCAAATGCAAATGCGCCTGTAAAGATTTTGAACACCCTTTTTCAGCCAATGAACAAAAAGGACGAGGCATCTTTTCGTTATATATACTTTGATGATAAAGCGGATAAAATTATCGCCCAGTGCGGGGATTCATCCACCATCGATGCTGTGTTTGTAAAGGAAAAAACATATATTCGCATAGAATTTAAAGAGGAGCTTGCAAAAATAAACGAAGTCGATATACCATCCTATGACAATGATGGAAAATTAGTTATTACAGATGCATTTAAATGGAAATATCCCTATTATGTTCCGTTTGTTGAAATTTTCAATCGTGAAACAAATGTTTTTAAAATGATTGGACACAATTTTAGCATTGACAAATTTCTTGATGAAAGAAATTCAAAATTTATTATTGATAGTGTTGTTGATGCCAAATTTATAAATGTGTATGTCTTGTTAAAAAAGAGCACTCTTATTCCTGTTCTCGCTGATGAACTATACTCTAAAGTTGGTTTTGCAGGCTCTGAAATTCGCACTGCTGGCAAAAATCCCAAAAAGCTCTGGTCGGTAGACTTTGCAAAATCAGAAATCGCTCGACTTGGCGGAAAAATCGAAAACGGAAAGGTGACGCTTCCTATAGATGAAAAATCTTATTCTGTCGGTCGAGGAACCGATGTCGTCACCCGATATAAAATCAACCCGCTTATCTTTGTAAGAATTACCAATGCTAAACAAAACGAGCGCACTCATACAATTTCTTTTGACTTCGACAGCATCGAGCAGCTAAAGCCCACCGTTTCGCTTCATTTATCTCCTCGCTAATCACAATCCTCTAGTCAGTTTCGCGTTAAATAGAGCCTTGCGAGATAGCGAAACTGAAGGGCGAGGTCTATCATCTAGCCTTGAACTATAGATTTTTTCCTCGCCCCCCTAGTCCCGAATAATCTCCAGTTTGCGTCCTTGATATTCGGGGAGAAACTTTTTCTTGCCACCGCTTTCAAATTGGATGATGATGACAGCCTCTCCTGAAGAAGCATCTGCGCTGATTACTTGCCCATAGCCAAAATCATCGTGGTAAATCCGTGTGCCTTTTTTATATTTTTCTAAAATTTTCGCCTTTGGAGAATACGCCGCCTCTTGCATTTCATCTCTTTTGAATTCCTCACCAATAACTTTAAACGCATCGCCCGCCTCGCCTAAAAACTGGCTTGGCCGCACACTTGCGATGCGTCCGTAAAGGCGACGCGAGGCGCAGGAAGTGATATAGAGCTGATTCTTTGCGCGAGTTATTCCCACATAAAAAAGCCTTCGCTCCTCCTCCAAATCCGCGCCAACCTTGTCCTCACGGGGAAAAATACCGTTTTCAAGCCCCGTAATGATAACGCGAGGAAATTCCAAGCCTTTTGTGTTGTGCAGTGTGATGAGCGTCACCGCATCCGCGCTTTTTTCCATATCCGTTGCAAGCACCCGATCCAATTCAATAGAATCCAAAAAATCCAAAAGTCCTTGAAATGTGCATGGGTACAAGACCGCATTGTTTATCAATTCATCGATATTTGCAACTCGTGCCGTTCCGTCAATCTCATCATTCAAGCGGTGATACTCCGAAAGCCCTGTTTCATCCACAACTTTTTGCAGAAAAACAGAAAGCCTGTCATCGTTTTTTTCTGCTTCTCCTGCACTTTTTGTCTTCTCATCTTTTATCTCACCATCAGAAATCTCATCTTCAAATATCCTCTCACTTTCGCCTTCAATATACGCCCGCACATCTTCCATTATTGCACAAAAATTCTTCATCCCCTCGCACGCTTTTTTGGGCAAAGAAGCGGCAACTTCGCCCCCCACCTCAAGCAAGTTGCAATTTTCCATCAAACCACCAGAGGAATCGTGAGCGGCTTGTATTATTTTATCCTGAGATTTCTCGCCAACCCCACGCACAGGCTTGTTCACAATGCGTTTGAAGGCAATCTCATCGCGAGGATTCGCAATCAATGCAAGATATGCAAGCGTGTCTTTGATTTCCTCGCGCTCATAAAATTTTAATGACCCCACAACAACATACGGAATCTTCCGCCTCAAGAATTCACTTTCAAATCCCAAAGACTGCGCATTCGTCCGATACAAAACCGCAAAATCACTATACTTGCACTCCTTCTTTTCTTCAACAGCCTTTTTTATTAAAGAAGAGACAAATTGCGACTCCCTATCCTGATTTTCGAGAAACGCAAGAACGGGAGTTTTTCCTTCCCCACGCTCAGCAACAAGCGTTTTTCCGAGGCGATTTGCATTATGAGCCACAACCGCATCCGCCGCCGCAAGGATTTTCCCTGTAGACCGATAGTTTTTCTCAAGACGAATTATTTCTGTGCCAGGAAATTTTTGGGGAAACTGAAGAATATTCTGCACTTCCGCCCCACGGAATTTATAAATCGACTGGTCATCATCACCCACAACGCACACATAGGTGTCAGAGCCCTCATCCACGCCGCTCAACGCTTGAAGCAATTGAAACTGCGCGACATTTGAATCCTGATACTCATCCACCATAATGACCTTGAATCGGTGTTGCATTTGGCTTCTAATCGCATCGTTTTTTTTCAAAACCAAAACGGGAAGCATTATCAAGTCGCCAAAATCCGCGTTTCCTGTGTCACGAAGTCGATTTTCATACGCCCTGTAATACTTTTGCAAATTTCCATCCGTGTCAAAATCGCTCAAGTCGTCATCAGGAGTAAGACAATAATCCTTGCAAAGGGAAATTGTATGGGCTATAAACCCCGCCTGCTTTTTTGAAAGCCCTGGAACAGCGTTCACCAAAAGACTTGCACTGTCATCATCGTCATATACCGTAAATGAAGGAGAAAGCCCCGCCTCATCGGCATAGCGGCGCAAGAACCACGCTCCAAAAGAGTGAAACGTTTTTATCTGCGACTCCGAAGCAGAAGGCTCAAGAGTAACCGCACGCTCCTGCATCTCCCTTGCCGCCTTTTTTGTAAATGTCACCGCCACAATCTGATACGGCTTGTAATTTTTCTTTTTAATCAGATAGGCAATTTTTGTGGTGATGACACGCGTTTTCCCAGAGCCAGCACCTGCCAATATCAAAAGCGGAGTCCCTTCATGAACAACCGCAGCCTTTTGCTCTTCGTTCAAGTCGTCAAGCGTGTCTAAATAATCGACACCGCCAGTCTTTTTCTCGCCCATATCGCCCATACTTTAACCCAGCCCTCATTCCGTTGCAAAGTGCAGTGAAAAATCCGAATCGCTTGCGAAACGGTCAGAGAGAGTAGAACGGGCAGAACGACAAGTGCAGTCACCAGCAGCATGGGTAAAATGGGTAGAATCAGGATTTTTCTCGGAATCGCTTTCAAAAATGGAGTCCACATCCACATCGCTTGAAGCCGTAATTTTCACACGCACAAATCGCCCCACCCTCACGGCCGCATCTTCCGCTTCATTGTCTTTTTCATAGCGAACCACAACATTTCCGTCAACATCAGGAGCCTGAAACCACGCCCTGCCAATTGCAAGCCCCTCACCCCCATCTATTACTTCTTCAATCAAAACATCAAGCGATGTTCCAATCCATTTTTTAAGAGAACTCCTCGTAATCTCCTGCTGAATTTCTGAAAGCCTCATGGCACGAGCCTTTGCAGTTTTTGCAGGCACTCGTTTTTTCATGGAATATGCAGACGTCCCCTCTTCTCGACTGAAGGCGAAACACCCTGACCAGTCGCTTTTTATATTTTTCAAAAACAGCTCCGTATTGTTGAAAGCCCCTTCGCCTTCGCCAGGAAAGCCCGTTAAAAATGTTGTTCTCAAAACTGCGTTTGGAAGCGCGCTTCTAATATCGGAGACAAGAGATTGATAAACTTTCGCCGTTCCTCTGCGGTTCATTGCACGAATAACAGCGTCATCACCACTTTGAAACGGTATATCAAAATAAGGAAGTATTTTCTGTTCCCTCTGAATAAGAGGAAGAATATCGCGCGGAAAATTATCAGGATGAATATACAAAAGCCGTATAAAAAATGAGCCTTCTATTTCGCAAAGCAGTTCCAAAAGACGCAGCAGAGCGGACTTTTCGTCACCTGTAGACTTTTCGCCATCGTTTTCATCAACCGCAAATTTTCTGTCGTTTGCAGTTTCTCCATCTCCAGCATTTCCATCGCCCACAGAATTTTTGCCGTTTGAAGCATCTTTGTTGCGTGTCGCCAATCTATCATCACCATCTCTCTCCCCAAACACATCGTCGTTTTTTCCTCTACCATACGAAGCCAAATCCTGTCCAATAAGATTTATCTCGACTATTCCGCTCCCAACAAGTTGTTTTACCTCGTGAACAATTTCCGATGCATGGCGACTTCTCAACTCCCCTCGAATCAGCGGAATCGCGCAAAACGAGCAGTGATTTGAACACCCCTCTGTCACCTTTACAAACGCGCTTCCCTTGTATCCAAGAAGAATTTTTCGCACTCCTGAACAAACACCAATCTGCTCATACACATTCACTGGACGCTCGTCCTTTTCAAGAGCCGAAACAATGTCTCCAATCCGTGAAATGTCCCCGTTTCCAAAAATCGCATCCGCTTCTGGAAGCGCGTCTTTCAATTCATTTGCATATCTCTCGGCAAGACAACCACAAAGCGCTATTTTTGCATGGGGATAAGATTTTCGCGCCGCAAACAACGCGTCAAAAGACTCTTTCTTTGCGCTCTCAATGAAACCACAGGTGTTAATAATTATCAAGTCGGCTCTCTCTGGCTCCACGACAAATTTCAAGCCCATCTCCAAAAGGCGGCTGACTATCAATTCACCGTCAACTTGGTTTTTTGCGCATCCATGTTGGTCAATAAAAAATGTCTTCAATTTAGTCAAGCTCTATCACCACCAACTTGTACTTTCCATCGGTATCGCGAATCCACTTTATGTCCTCAACAAGAACCTGCCCCGCTTTTCCAATATCAAGATTATAGGTCTTTGAGTCCGCAATAATCGTGAATTTCACCGCATTGCTATTCGACATCCACACACGCACACCGTTATTTGCAGTCATTGTCACAAGCTCACCACTCGAAAAATACGACTCGACATTTTCGCGCCTATCAACACGATAACGGAACATACAAGGACCACGGAAAGAACCGTTCAATGTAAATGGATACGCCCTGTTATCTTCAAAAACGACCAATTGCTTGTGTCCAGATGAAATTTCAGACGCAAGAGGAACAGAATCTTGAACGGTGCTTGAAAGCGCAGTTCCATCTCCATGCCGCGAAATTCTCACTTCCGCACCACGGCTTGAATCAGTCGCAGAAATATCAGAAACATACACAATCAAGTCAACACGAGAGTCCCCGTCAATATCCAGCTCTGCCTCTTCGGCAAGCTCTGTATAAAGCGTTCCGACAGGGCACTGAAATCCAAATGAAGACAGTGTGTCGCTCACCGTCAAGATTATATCTCCCTTGTCCGTCTGATATTTTATTTTATCCCCAACATACAAGCGAGTTGAAAGCGTTTTCTCCGCCATTTCATATGTCTTTGAAGTATTAGAGCCATCAAGCACAACATTCGATGTGTCTTTTTTCAACCGTGGCAATACAAATATAATAACCAAAGCGACCACTGCCCCAATAAATAAAAGAACTCCAGAGATTATAAGTGGCCAAAAATAATGTGGCTTTTCATGGACGATAAGCCCTTCAGGAATAGGAGACTCCTGAAGTTTTTTTCCTTGGTACATTTTCACTATAGGCGCAGGGTCAACATCCAAATACTCAGCGTATTTTCGCAGAAACCCAATAAAATATGGCTCGCCTGGAAAAACGCTCGTGTCCTCTTCTTCAATGCCTTTTAAGTATATAGGAGAGATTGTCGTTTCCCTGGCAATAGTTTCATAGTCAAGATTTCTCGCCTCCCTCACCTTTTTAAGTCTATCTCCGTAGCTTTCCATTTTGACTTACTCCGTAAACAAAAAATTATTGTAGTTATTTGCAGATGACGGCGCATCATAAAGGAAACGCTGGTCTGAAATATTTTGGTTCAAGCCATATTCAAGAAAATCAAATGAAAAAGTCTCAGCCTTTGTTGTGAGAGCCTCAATACGACGGATTAACTTTGTATCGCTGCTCACAGCAATTTTTATAGAGCGAAAAGATTCAGAAGCGTTTCGCCGTGTCAAAATCAACTTCACAACCCATTCATCGCTCCCCTCTTCAAGAATCACTGGCTCCGGTCCAACCTCATACGCGACCGTGTAATAACGACTCAACAATGAAAGCCCTTGAGGAGTGGCAAGATTCGCACCGTTCGCGCTTCCATCAGACTGTACGGACTGCTGCAAAACCGCCGCAGCACCAGGCAGATAAATGGTGAGCATATCGCCATTAAAAACAATGACTTGTTCCTGAGGATTTGAAAAATCAAGCCTCAAAAGATTTGGTTTTTTAAATGAAACATGCGCCTCCATCCGCTGCTTGTCCGCAACAATCTCAACATCAGCCTCGTAATCACTTAAAGTCGCATAATAATCGGAAATAGATTTAAAGTAGCTGCTGGCGGTAGTAATCCCCTGAGCAAAACCAGCCGTCCCCAAAACCAGCACATAAAAAAGAGCGATAATAATTCGATTTTTCACCATAATATTCATTTTATTGAAGATACAATGCACGGTCAACAGGTGAAAGGAAAATTATTTTTTAAATTTTAGTTTTGGCAACACAAGCGAGGTCTAGAAATCCAGTCTGTACGACTAATGTATCCTCGTCCAGCATCGCGACCATCTTGCACATTTTGGTAGCGAAGCGTACAAAAACATGAGGGCGAGGTCTAGAAATCTCGTTTTGACGAGTAATGTATCCTCGTCCAGCATTACGACCATCTTGCACGTTTTGGTAGCGAAGCGTACAAAACGTGAGGGCGAGGTCTAGAGATTCTGCTTGAACGATTAATGTATCCTCGCCCCCTTTACAATATGGTGCAGCGGTCCGCTTCCCTTCCCCAAATCCAGCATCTGCCGCAAACAGTCGGAAATATAACATTTTGCCTCGTGGACAGAATCCTCAAGGCTCATCCCCAAAGCAAGGTTCGCAACAATCGCACTAGAAAGTGTGCATCCCGTTCCATGCGCATTGGGATTTTCTATATGCGCTTCATTAAGCCAATGCCCACCGCCTTTTTCAAGGAGAAAATCGTCCGCCCTATCTGAAAAATGTCCGCCTTTCACCAAAACAGCGCATCCGTATTTTTCATGTATAGCCTCCGCGGCTTTTTCCATGTCGTCCTTTGAATTGATTTTCAGCCCCGAAAGAACCTCAGCCTCAGGAATATTTGGAGTGACAACGGTTGCAAGCGGAAAAAGGCTTCTTTTAACCTCTTCAATCGTCTCCTCCGAAACAAGGCGCGCGCCGCTTGTGGCGACCATCACTGGATCGACAACAAGATTTCTCAAAGCATATTCGCGCACACATTTTGCAATGATGCGAGCCTGGGCAGGAGAAGAAATCATTCCCGTTTTCAACGCGTCAGGGAAAATATCAGTGACGCACATTTTTATTTGCTCGCACAAAAATTCAGGGGTAACCTCAAGGACATCCGAAACGCCCATAGTATTCTGCGCGGTCAATGCGGTGAACGCGCTCATCGCAAAAACGCCGTGGCAAATCAATGTCTTTATATCTGCCTGAACTCCCGCGCCACCCGAAGAGTCAGAGCCCGCAATAGTAAGAGCCGTCTTCATAAAACTATGCCTCATCCTTCGCCAAATATTTTTGCTCCGCCTCATACGCGGCGTTCACCGCACAAACCAATTGGTCGGCGCAGGAAGTTCCGCGACCACGGCAGTCAATTCCTTTGAGCTTTTCTGTAATTTGGGAAACCGTCAATCCTTCAACAAGGCGAGGCACCGCCTGCAAATTGCCGTGGCATCCCCCCACAAATGAAACTCCTGTCACAACATCGCCACTTATATCAAGCGAAATCTCAGTGGAGCAAGTCTTTTCTGTCTTGTATGTGTATCTCATAAGTTTACAATACTTAAAAAGGGTGATTTTGTAAAGACAATGCAGATAATACAGAAAAACAAGCTCAACTTCAGCATGAATTTTGTTTTTCTCAACAATTTCCGTATTCTCTATGAATATAATTTTTCGTGATGAAGCCGTGGTTTGTTTTTCCACATTGTTTTGCATTACATCTTTAAACTTTGTGCGTAAATATGCTATAATCCCTCTATGATTGGATTTTTCTTTAGAAAGAACTTTTATGATGGCTGGGATAACATTCTCTCTCTTTTCATTCCCAATTTCATTTTCGATGCAGTTTTGCTTTTAGGCGGCACGCTTTTTTTTGTCGGCACAAAGCTTAACGGCGCGGCTGGCATCTCGCTTTGGATTGGCGCATTTTTTTTGGTGACTGTGCTTTGCTCCATTTTGACTCTTGCATGGGCGGAATCTGCAAAGGAACTTGCGGACTATGAGATTTCGGGATTCAAAGAATTTTTCGCGCACATAAAAACCTCCATTTTGGACGGAATAAAATACGGTGTCGCTCTATTCCTCCTCATTGGCATAACTATATGCGGTGTGATTTATTACTTTAGACTTGGCCCCACTCAAGACAAACAGGAGCTCCCCTTTATCGGGCTTCTCACTGGATGCATATTTTGTTGGATTGCGCTTTCTGTTTTTTCAGCGCTTCTTTGGTATCCACACATACGAGCGGTATATCACAACACATTCTTTAAATCTGTGAAAAAATGCTTTGTCCTTATGCTCGACAATCTTGGAAAGAATGTTGTTATGATGGTGTACAATGTATTTTTACTTTTTCTCTCCATTGTTATGCTTGGCATTGCACCAGGAATAGCGGGGCTGGGACTTGCACGCGCAAACTTTTTGCGCCTTTTACTGAAAAAATATGACTATCTTGAGGAGCTTGCAAAAGCCAAAGAAAAAGCGGCGGCAAATCCTCGCAGAAAAATCCCCTGGAAAGAAATTCTCAAAGAAGATATTGCAACCACCGGCACAAGAAGCTTCAAGTCATTCTTTATGCCTTGGAAACACGACCAGCCATAAATTATGTCAATTGCCATCTCTGCAAAAAATGTAGTGTTCTCCTATCCAAACGACTCGAAAAATGCAGTGGATGATTTTTCCATTGACATAGAGGAAGGCTCATACACCGCAATTGTTGGCGTAAATGGCAGTGGAAAAAGCACATTTGCGCGGATAATCTCAGGGATTCTTCATCAAAACTCCGGTACATTTGAAATAAAACACGATTTGAAAACAGGCATTGTGTTTCAGTCCCCCAAAGACCAAATTATTTGCGGAGTCGTTCACCGTGACACCGCTTTCGGTCCTGAAGTAAATGGATTTTCAAAATCCGAAACAGAGCTCATGACCATAGAAAGCCTCAAAGCGACGGGAATGCTAGACAATGCAAATAAGAAATCACTGTTTCTTTCTCTTGGACAGACCCAAAAAGTGGCGACAAGCGGAATTCTTGCAATAAAACCAGACATTCTCATCCTTGATGAAGCAGTTAGTATGCTCGACCCAAAGTCGAAAGAGGAAATTTTAAATCTTCTTGAAAGTCTGAATAAAAAAGGCATCACCATCCTGCATATAACCCATGATATGGAAGCGATTGTTCGTGCAAAAAACATAGTCGCAATGAAAAAAGGGAAATTGTTGTGGCAGGGAGCGCTTGATGAACTGTTTCTTCCCAAAAACGCAGCCGTTTTTTCATATATAAAAGGACCCGACCTGCCTATAAATAATTTTTTGCAGAAAAACAGCTTCGTGAAACAAATTCAACAAAAAGAAACAGCAATAACACTCTCTGCAAAAGGCATAGATTTTTTTTACGGAAAAAACCAATCGCTTTATGACATTTCGCTCGACTTTACGAAAAGCACGCTCACTTCTATAACAGGGCCTTCAGGCAGTGGAAAAACCACATTGCTTGAAGTGCTTGCAGGCTTGAAAATTGCAAACAAGGGCATCATTTTTGCGAATGAACGCCCCGCACTTTGCCAGCAAAACAGCGATGCCTCTCTTTTTGAAGTTTTTGCGGCGGACGATGTTGCTTTTGGAGCGAGAAACACAGGACTAAAAGGCAAGGAGCTAAAAAAAATAGTGCGGGAGTCGATGGACAAAGTCTCTCTGCCTTTCGATATATTTGCATCGAGGCAGACGATGTGTCTTTCGGGAGGAGAAAAAAGGCGGCTCAGCATAGCGGGAATCCTTGCATTGAATCGAAGCATTTTGCTGTTTGACGAGCCAACTGCAGGTCTTGACGGAGAAGCGCGATATAATATGATGATGCTTTTAAGAAGCCTTGCAGACGAGGGAAAAACAGTCATTTTTACAACGCACAGAACTGACGAAGCCGCTTTCTCTGATAAAAATATAATAATCGAAAACGGACGCACCATATTGAACGCAACCCAATCAAACGCCTCCCCTAAAGAGCACGCAACAGCAAGCTTGCAAGAGATGCATCCTCTTCCGTGCGCAAAGCTGATTGAAAGTTTTTCTAAAATCGCAGGAAACCGCGCGGAGGAATCAGTGCGGAAATCTCGTCTTCAGCAAGTGCAAAAACTGCCCCCTGTTTTTAAATATATGTTGTTTTTGACGCTCTTTTTTGCAGGTCTTTTTGCGCGTCCGTTTTGGCTTTGCGGTGGAATTTTGGCACTCTGTGTCTTGTATGCAATTTTTTCGGCGTATCCCGCAAAAAAACTTTTTTTTGCAATGCTCAAACTCATTCCCCTGCTCTTGTTCTTTTTCGTTTTTCAAATGGTGTTTGTCTCCCCCTCTCCCGATGATAAAATATTTGTGCCGTATAAATATTTTCTTGTAACACAATCAAAGCTGCTTCACTGCTTGAAAATTCTGCTTCATTCCGAGTGCGCCCTTTGTTCTATCTGCGCCTTCAAAACATCCGCAACGGAAACAGATATAATCTACGGATTCGAGGATCTGCTTTTGCCTTTAAAAATAATTCATATTCCGATACAAAATGCCGTTGTGCTTATGGAAATAATGTTCCGCTTTGTTCCACTTTTGCTTGATGAAGCGATTTCAATTTTAAAGACACAAAGCGTTCGGGGGGCATTAAAAAACGCAAAAGGATTTTTTGCAAAGATACGCTCTATCGTTCCATTAATTGTCCCTTTAATCATACAGACAATAAAACGCTCCGAAATTCTCGCCGATGCGCTCACCGCACGAGGATTTTAGAGTCGGATAGCCTAAAAATTGCTTTCGCAATTTTTGGTTAGACAAGATTTTTCACTTTTTTCGGGTATCCGAAAAAAGTACGAGGCGAACGGCGTAACACTAGTGCATTGAACATCCTTTGCTGGTCAAAGTTGCGCATGCAGATTTATAGACAAATCTGCAGAAACAAGTGTTCGCCCTAGAACACCGCCCACCGCAGGTGGGCTTACATAGGATTTTAATTTTATGATATGAAAGGAGGCTCAATATGAATGAATTTAATGTGTGCCCAATGTGCAAAAGTGAAAAAATACAGTATGTTGATGGGAAAAAGTGGCTCTGCCCTGACTGCGGCTTTGACCTTTACAATAATGTTGCATCGGCGGTGGGCGCAATTATCTGCGACTTTGAGGGAAACATTCTGTTTGAAGTCCGCGCAAAAAACCCTCGGAAAGGGTATCTCGCATTGCCAGGCGGATTTTGCAACTACGATGAAAGTGCGGAAGAGGCGATTATTCGTGAATGCAAGGAAGAGACAGGCTTGACTATTGACGACATTTCATATCTATGCAGTTTCCCAAACGACTATGAATACAAAGACATCGCATACAAAACCTGCGATTTGTTTTTTACCGTGCCCCTTCCAAAAGACGCAGGAACAATTGCAGATCTAATAGAAAATCTTTCGGAACAAAAATCGGAAGTCATTTCGTTCAAAGCATGCAAAATCAATTCTGAAGACGATATAAAAAATCTTCCTTTGGCGTTTCAATCTGCAAACAAGGCTTTGACTGTTTGGCTTAAAAACCGTACAATTAAAAATATGAATGTCGACTTTTTAAAAAATTAAAAAAAACATTCTCCCAGTTGCAGTGAGAAAGGTCAAAACCATGCGCTCGCGCATT
>X363_Desmarests_Spiny_Pocket_Mouse__coassemble_841_pt1 | contig 14484 bp, 10 predicted proteins | sample X363_Desmarests_Spiny_Pocket_Mouse__metabat2_high_PE_007 | metagenome-assembled genome bin X363_Desmarests_Spiny_Pocket_Mouse | reverse complement strand
AGGTCTATTGACCCCGCCAGCAAGTTTCGTTCGCTGCGCTCACAAAACTTGCGAGTGGATGCGAGAATGATGGACGAGGGTGCATCGGTTTCCAAGCAAGTTGTCCTATCCTCTAGCAAGTTTTGCTAGCAGCGCGGACAAAACTTGTGACGAATGGGTGAACACTAGCCTATAGCCAATAACAGTATGATTAGAAGTTCGACCTCGCATTCGCCCCTTGCCCGCACTTTTTGCGCAGTCAAAAAGTGAGAAACGAGCTATCACCAACAGTAATAGGCAAAGCAACTAGTGCTCGTTTCGCCCCCATGTTTTGTCCGCTACGCTTCCAAAGCCTGCGAGCGGATGCGAGAAGGCTGGGCGAGGGGGGAGCGCTCTCATGGGTGCAGTTTTGTGGGGCTTCATGGATGTGTCCGCGCTGATGGTGTAGTGCGTGGTGGACAGCTCCTCCCTCACCGCCCCTCCACCCATCCTGCCTGCGCTTCTCGATGTGCTCTCAGCATGGGAACCTACACTCCAGCAAAACAAAGGAAATGCTGGAGGAAACAAAACCCATAACCGCCAGTCCATGCACCAGCGTTTGTCCGCGCTGGTGGTACAGTGTGTGGTGGACGGTTCCTCTCTCACCGCCCCTCCACCCGTCCTGCCTGCGCTTCTCGATGTGCTCTCAGCATGGGAACCTACACTCCAGCAAAACAAAGGAAATGCTGGAGGAAACAAAACCCATGACCGCCAGTCCATGCACCAGCGTTTGTCGGCGGTGGGGGGGGGGGGCGGCGCGCCGATTTCAGTCGCTGCGAAAGCAGTCGGCGGAAGATTCATTGTTGTTCTGCACAGTCTTAAAATTTCCGATGTCCGCCCCCGCTTTTTTGCAAATGCAAAAACTGGTAAGCATGGCGATGCATAGCGACACAAACTTGTTCGTTGTTGCCGAAATCAGTGCGCTGACCTTGTACTGCCAAACGCTGGTGCATCTTCTAGTAGTCAGCCAGTTGTAATACTAACGCGCATTTTTGCGGATGCAAAAGTGATAGCGAAGCGTAGCGAACTTCAACCGGCTATCATGGCATATACGCTCGTGTTCGCCGTGGGTAGCCCTGCACCAGGGAGAATGTTTTCAGCATAACCATAAAACTCGCAAGTCAAGTACCTCCGGCAAAGCTGCCCAGGGCAAACGTATGTTCAAGGAAAAGTTAAAAAACTCATAAAAAAATGAAGAATCTGCGTCCAGTCGGGATGTGGCGAATGCTTCAACTGCTCGTCCAGTGAATGTTTGTTCGGCGTTCGCCTCAGATTCCGATACGCATCGCTATGCAACGCTACGCTCGCCAGTTTCCGCAAACTCAAAAACTGAAGGCGGAAGGCAAGGAATAGAAATGAACGAATAATATACCTTCCGCCACTTTGCTGCCTACGGCAGGGTTGTTTGAAGCCCTCACTTCCTAAGTTTTTACAGTATTTGCCACTCAGTTTCTGCAAACGCAAAACTGCACGGCGGAAGTTGAAAACGGAAAGACTGCGCGACGCCACAATGCATCTTCCGCCCGCTGCTATCGTGGCGGTGGCAATCGGATGCGATTTTTCCTTTGCACTGGAGCTGTAAGCTCGCACTTTTTCCACAAGAAGAAAGTGAAAGGCGAACCTCGACGCAATCTACAGTGGTAGATAAATCTAGTGTTCAGCAGTATAGCACCGACTTTCACTTTTTTTGCGAATGCAAAAAAATGGTAGCGAAGCGCAGCGAACTTCGATGCAATCTACATATGGTGTATAAATCTAGTATTCGCCCTTACTCCTTCGCACTCCTTTAATCTCAAAAGGGGTTTAATTCCCCGACGCTCTGCGTCGTAAAAATGTGATACAACAAGGTGTGATAACTAAGTATATACAAAAACAAGGGAAAGACGATAAGAGTTATATGAAGATATATGAAAGCCAGTTAGAGCTAGATTTCGGACTGTGACAAAAATCGTCAAAGATACCCCGACGCTCTGCGTCGGGGAGATTCATTTTTGCATTGATTTACAAAATTTTTGCGTTTTATTCTCGCTATAATCTTTCATGCTGAAGCCACAAATCGTCTTTCATCTTGAATTGTGCGCTTAAATTGTAATTTTTTCCCATTTGCTTTATACTGTCGGTATGAAAAAGAAAATTATTGTTTTATTTTTAGTATGTGCTGTTTTGTCGTTTGGCTTTTGTCAAGATGATGAAGCGATAAGTGAGAATGCGGAACAGCTTGATGAACAAAACTCCACCGAACAAACGACTCCCGAAGATGCATGGCGTGAAATTGGAGAGCAGGGGAAAAATGCTTTGATTGAGACGGGAAAGTTTTTTAAGGCGGCAGGAGAAGAAATTGGAAATCAAGTGCTTGATGCTTTAAAAAGCGTTCCTCCCCAAAAATGTATGGGAACGTGGGTTTATAAGGGTGAAACGGTCAAAACCACGCTTGCTTGCAATGAGGATGGCACAATGGAAATCAGTCAAAAGGCAGGATTTGACACAGATTATTGGAAGGGCGTGTACACTTCAACGCTCAACACGATAACTTTTTCAGTAAAAGAAAGAGGACATAAGGCTTTTGTTTCTAAAAAGCCTGAAAATTTCAATGAGAACTGGATTATTTTCTTTTGGGTGCTGGAAGACGGCAAAAAAATCAAGATTGCTTCAACAAACATTCCTGCTGACAAAGACGGCACAAAATATTCTGGGATTGTTTTTGAAAGACAGTGACACTATGAAGTCCATTTTTTTTTGATACGAGTTTTTTGGAAAACGAGGCGAAGCAACGTTTTCATTTTCCTGAATTTATTATGATGGAAAACGCCGCAGTCGCCCTCGAAAAAGAAGTGCTTTCCACAATTAAAAAGACAGATAATGTAGTTTATGGAAACTCTGACAAAAAAAGCAATTCGCTTGTTGTGATACTCTGTGGCACAGGAAATAACGGTGGCGATGGATACGCTCTTTCGCGCCGCCTTTTAGGGAAGTGCGCTGTTCTTGTGATGGCATTTGGCGATGCAAAAGCAGTGGAAGCAAAGCGTCAGGTGGAGATGGCGACCGCGTGCGGAGTGAAAATCATTGAGGCAGAGAACGCCGCGTTTTGCGAATATGAAAGCGAATTAAAAGCGGCGCGCGTTTTTGTTGACTGTCTTTATGGGTCGGGCTTTCATGGAGCATTGAATGAAAAGGTCGCCACCTTTCTTGAAAAAATAAATGACATTGACTGTAAAAAAATCGCCTGTGATATTTCAAGCGGAATAGATTTGTTTGGGCGTGTACCCACAAAAAATACTCTTGGTGAGAAAATTGCTTTTAAAGCGGATAAAACAATTACGATGGGAGCATTGAAAGCCGCTCTCTTTAGCGATGAAGCGAAAGATTTCACTGGATGCATTGAAGTTGCGGAATTGGGAATCAGCAGCGCAGTTTTTGAAAAATGTGCAGTTTCTAACACTTCATGTATTTTTACCCCCGATTCATCTATAACGACTGAATCTTCTGAATCACATAGGTTTGAGGCTGCAAGCACCTCCAAAGCGATTCCCGATGCCTATTTGCTTGAAAAAAACGATATAAAGCTTCCTGACAGAACGAAAAATAACACCCACAAAGGATGTTTCGGGCATTGCGCACTTGTTATTGGTGAGAAGGCTGGGGCGGCAATTATCGCAGGAACAGCGGCTTTAAAAAGCGGAGCAGGGCTTGCAACATGCGTGAATCTCGGAAAAAAACACAATTTTTTGATGAATCCAGAACTTATGGAAAACACATCTTTCCCCGAAAAAACGAGCGCAGCTCTTTTAGGAAGCGGTTTAGGGCGAAAAAACAATGCCGTGTTTGATTCTGTGCTCCAATTTATTTTCAAGATGAAAAATCCTGCATGCGTTTTTGATGCGGATTTCTTTTATTATGACAACATAAACGAGGTTTTGAAAAAACTATGCAATAGGGAAAACGCACGTGTCATTTTAACGCCGCATCCGAAGGAGCTGTTTTTTCTTGCGAAAAACTGTGGCATTAAAGAAATCACAGAAAAATACGCCATTGAAATGCGCTTTGAAGCAACACGGAAAATAGCCTCGCTCTTTCCAAGCATAGTTTTAGTTGCAAAAGGCGCAAACACCATTATTGCCTGTGGAAATGCAATCTTTATCTCCGAATTTGGTTCGCCCGCGCTTTCAAAGGCGGGCAGCGGAGATGTTCTTGCTGGATTTTGTACAGGACTTCTTGCACAAGGCTACAATGCGCTTGAAGCGGCAAAAACCGCAGTCTATTTGCAAGGAAGCTCGTCACGGCTTTTTGAAAATCGCTGGGAGCTTTCCCCATTGGACTTGGCTAGGCTAGCCACTAGATTAGTACACCAAGTTTTATAGGTCGAAGGCTAGCTCGCACTTTTGCATTCGCAAAAGGTGCAAGACGGTACTAGGCTTAATTTTCGAACCGCGTTTATTTTGATTGTGGAATTGCGTTTGACTCCGCTGCGCCCGGAAGACCGATATCCGTCCTGTAGAACGCATCTTGAAAAGACACAGCATTCACCGCGAGATAAGCGTTTCTTCGTGCGTCATCAAATGTTTTTCCAAACGCACTGCACGCAAGAACGCGCCCGCCAGTGGTCACAAGATTTTTTGAGCCTCCTCTTCTGTCTCTGTTCGCTCCAGCAATAAATATTTTCGCACCGCTTTTATCTATCATTGCACCGTCTAATGTTATAACCTTTCCCTTTTGATACTGTCCAGGATAGCCGCCCGAAACAACAACAGGAGCAACTTGAAATCCATTTTTCCATTTGAACTCAAAATTCTGCAACGAACCGTTGATAATTGCGCGGCACATCTCCACAAAATCAAAATCCATAAGCGGCAGAACGGCTTGCGTTTCAGGGTCTCCTAGCCGTACATTGTATTCAAGGACCTTTGGTCCGTTTTTCGTAAGCATAATTCCAAAAAAAATAAATCCGCGATAGTCAAAGCCCTCTGCTTGCATTCCGCGCAATGTGGGAAGCAGACAATCCGTTTTAAACTGTTCCATAATATTTTCCGTAACATCGCTTAACGGACAAACCGCACCCATTCCACCCGTATTCGGTCCTTTTGCACCGTCACAAAGCCGTTTGTGGTCACGTGATGGCAAGAATGGCACAATCGTTGACTTTCCCGCATCGGTGAATTCCTTTGTTACGGAAACAGCGGAAAGCACTGAAATTTCAACGCCCTCAAGATAATCCTCAATCACCAGCGTTTTCCCGGACTTGCCAACTCGTCCGCTTTCCATCAAGTCTGAAACAGCGCTGAGAGCCTCTTCAACAGTCGCCGCCACAACAACGCCTTTTCCTGCCGCAAGACCATCGGCCTTCACAACGACAGGCGCACCATGCTGTTTTATATAAGCCTCCGCCTCCTCTTTGTCAGAAAAAGTCTTGCTTTCCGCGCAGGCAACGCCGTATTTTTTCATAAATTCTTTTGAAATATTCTTGCTCGCTTCAAGCTGCGCACCGTCTTTTTTCGGTCCAACACAAGGAATCCCTGCATTCCAAAAGCAATCAGAAAGTCCTTCAGCAAGCGGATCTTCAGGGCCAATAACAGCCATTTCACAGTGTTCATGCTTTGCAATTTGCACATACGGATTTTCATTTCCAAAAATATATGCACAATCCTTTATCTCAATATTCACGCATTTTTTTTCCGTTGCAGTTCCCCCATTCCCTGGAACACACACAACCTTTTCAACATCATCACTTTGAGCGATTTTCCAAGCAATAGCATGCTCTCTTCCGCCACTTCCAACAACTAATATATTCATACCGCAAAATATACCGCAAAAAGGAGAAAAATACAAGGTAGGCGCTGCACAGGTAGCTCCGCATCAAAAGCCTATGGGCGCAAGCCGCTTCACCTACTCGCCTTTCACGGCCCGCTCACGCTCGGTCTTTGCGCCTACTTCGCAGACGCAAATCCTGCCTACGGCACCGTTCCACGCTCGGCGCGGCGCATTTATCCACAGCAAATTCCTCCAGCCTCACAAAAGCTGCCTTGTATGTTCTGTTGTTACTTTTGCGCCAGCTCCAGCACTCTCATCTGCCCTTCCAAGTCATTGTGGATTTTCACAACAGAGAAAGTGTTCTCACTGGCAAAATCTGCAGCGGCTTTTATGTTGTACTCGCCGCACTCCATTAAAACAAAGCCTTGAGATTTTAAATGAGATGGCGCTTGATGCAAAAGCCGTTTTGGAATGACAAGCCCATCGCGCGATAAAATGCCATCTGACAACACACCGCTTGATGAAACGCCCTTTTGCAAAACAGCATCCAATGAAGAGTCAACGGAAAGAGCATCACCATCAAGGGCGAGAAGCGGCTCGCTTCGCCCATCAGAAAGCAAATCAAGTGCGACATCGTGCGGAATGTAGGGAGGATTTGAAAGAATCGCGTCAAATTTTTGCGGAACGGCGGCAAATAAATCGGACTGGTAGAATCGCACTTTGCGCAGAAAATCCGCAGGAATTAAAGTCTCCGCATTTTTTTTTGCCATGCACAGGGCGGCATCACTTATATCGCATAGGGTAAATTCGGGAATCATTTCGTGCGGAAGAGAATGCTCATTGATAGTGTCGATAAGAGAGCGTAAAACGCTCAATGCCACACACCCACTCCCTGTGCACATATCACAAACCGTGAGCGCATATGCACTTGAAGGGATTTTCTCAATCAACAAGTCAATCGCGCGCTCCACAAGGATTTCAGTGTCGGGCTTTGGAATGAGCACATCGGGAGTCACTAAAAAATCGTAGCCGTAAAATTCCTTATGCCCCGTAATGTACGCAATGGGAAGCCCTTGTTGTCTTTTTGAGACGGCATCCAAAAGCCACTGCAATTTTTCGCTCGGAATCTCAAAATCTCTGTTTAAAAGAAGCACGGTTCTTTTCATCTCAAGCGCATGCATAAGAAGCACATCTATATCCAATGATGGACTGGGTGAATTTTTCAAGGAGGATGTGCATTGTTTTTTGAATTGGCGAATGGTCATATCTCTTCATTTGTGTTTTATTTTTTCACGTTTTGAGAATGTTAGCGAACGCAGTCTATGCATTAAACTGCGAGTTTGCAAAGCGAACTCGGTAGCAAGCCGTAGGCTTGCGTAGGGTTTTAGGGGCTGAGCCCCTAGGCGAGAGGGTAGCGTAAGACTGCGAAGCAGGCTGGAGCGAGGGAGAGACTTCTCCCTCCTTGACTCCCCTACAATTCGCTTATGTCCGCTTTCAACTGCTCTTCTTTTGCGTACACATTCAACGCGTCAAGCATATCGTCCATTTCTCCCATCATAAACGACGGAAGATTGTGCTGGCTGTAGTTTATGCGGTGATCCGTCACCCTGTCCTGTGGATAGTTGTAAGTGCGGATTTTTTCACTCCGCGCACCGCTTCCCACCATACTCTTTCGCACATCCGCTCGCTCGGACTGCTTTTTGCTCTCTTCAAAATCAAAAAGACGCGCCCTCAAAACGCGGAACGCCTTCTCCTTGTTTTTAATCTGGCTTTTTTCGTCCTGCTGAATGACAACAATCCCCGTTGGAATGTGAGTGAGGCGCACGGCAGAATCCGTTGTGTTAACGCACTGACCGCCAGGGCCGCCCGCACGCATAACATCTATTCGCACATCGCCAGGCTTTATCTCTATTTCCGTTTCCTCTGCCTCTGGCAAAACCGCAACCGTAACCGTTGAAGTCTGAAGCCGCCCCTGACTTTCCGTCGCGGGAACGCGCTGCACCCGATGCACCCCCGACTCCCATCTGAGCGTGCCATACACGAATTTCCCACTGATTGAGGTGACGATTCTATTGAATCCACCCACTTCCGTTTCCTGCGCTTCCATTGTTTCCGTTTTCCATCCACGGCGGTCTGCAAGATGCGTGTACATCTCCCACAAATCCCTCACAAAAAGAGTTGCCTCGTCTCCACCAGCCGCGCTGCGGATTTCAAGAATAATATTTTTTTCATCAAGCGGATCAGGCGGAATGAGCTTTAATTTTATCTCCTCTTCAAGAACAGGTTTTCTCTCTTCAAGCGCATGCAATTCCTCGCGAGCCATTTCCTTCATTTCCTGGTCATCTTCCGCAGTAATCATTTCAGTCGCATCCTTGATTCCCTGCAAAATCTTCTTGTACTCATCATAAAGCGCGCACACCTCAGAAAGATAGCCGTTTTCACGCATCGTATCCTTGTATTTCTTTTGGTCTTTCGCCAAATTGGGGTCCATAACCAAGCGCTGCACTTCCTCATACCGCAAGGCGCAGTCCTCTAACTTCTTCAACAAATCCATACCCTTAATCCTAGCGCAAATCGCGAGAAAATTCAATCGGGGAGAATTTGTAGCCATGGCTAGTGCATAGCACGCAGATTTCAGTAAATATTCATGAACTTATGGGCGCTCCCCTCATTACGCTGCGCTGCATTCGGGTCGGGCTGCTACAGGTTCCGGCATTCCGCCTGCATTCCTCCGCTCCGCTTCGGAACAAGCCTGCGGCTTGCCTTCCGCATCCCTAGCGCAGTTAGGGCGAAGCAAGCAAGGAGTTATTTAAATAGATTTGAAGTTTATTTTTCAGAAGGAAGGAGATGTATAGTGTCGTTATCTACTGTGAGCAAACGACGCGCCGTTGAAGCGTCTCCCGATAGTATTGCGGCAAAATCGGAATCCAGCCCCATTTCAAATGCGGTAGAGACAATGACTTTTTTGTGTAATGAATCGTTCTCACAGTCATACATTGCGTCCGTTGCAATGCAAGTGGCAAGCATTCCTATAAACGCAAGGGCAGAAGCATGTCGAGAGCGTTGTTGTTTTAAGCGTCCATTGTTTTGAGGATGAGAAAATTCCAAGACATTTGGTTCTTTGAGCAAAGGCAATTTTGTCATAGCATCAGCATTGGTTTCAGAGAATCCCATTGCGCACACAAGCACAAGTAATGCGCACAGTATACAAATCTGTTTCATAACAGCCCCCTAAAACCAAGAATCCACCCATGTCCGATAGTGAAATTCTATCATTCTTCTTTTGTTTAGGCAATGAAAATCACGAAAATCGACGAACTATCCATATAAAACATCTCCCTCGCAATTTTTTCAGCACGGCTAGTTTCCAAATAGAAAAAATTTCATTAAAATGGAAGAATGTCGCAACAAAATAAACGGAAATCTGCAAAACGAACAAGTTTAACAGCAAAAAAGACTCGTACGAGGGGCAGGGCTAAAAAAGGCTCAAAAATGTATATTCCTGCAAGCAAAATCATTGCGCTGTGTGCGGTGGTTGTGATTGCTTGTTCCGCGCTTCTTTTTGTCACTACCATACTTGACGAAAGGCAAAAAAGCGAGCCTCAAAAAATCGCGGAAATCGAAAAACAACAGCGAATTGCACAAGATGAAATGGGCGGAAAAAAGGAAAGCGCAAAAGACAATGCAGAACAGATGCGGTCGACTTCAAAAAATGAAATGAATACAAAAACCGCCCCACAAAAAACAACAACAAAATCAAACACATCATCTGGTGTAACCGCTCCGTCTTCCACGCAACATTCGTCCGTCTTGTCAAATGCATCAAAAAAGACGCAAACAGATTCTGCAAGAAGTCCTGAATCTCAAAAAAGCGCGAACATCACTTCTGAAAAGCAGGACGCTCAAGGAAAAGACAAAATAGAAGGAATTTCCACGAAAGAAAATGCATCAGCACCTCCACTGCAAAAAGAAAAAAACGAGGTCGCGCTCAAGCCTGTTGAAAAAAAGCCGCTTCCCGAAAAACCACTCGCTCCAAAACAGGCGGCGGACATTCCAGAAATTCCGCTTGCCCGACCAGGCGCAAAGTTAATCGTGATTTTTGATGATGGCGGACAGAATTTACAACAGCTTGAAAAATGCCTCGCGCTTCCATTCCCCGTAACCATTGCGGTTCTTCCAAAATTGAGCCATTCAAAAGCCGCCGCCGACAAAACACGCGCAGCGGGAAAAGATGTTATGCTTCATCAGCCGATGCAAGCCATCGCCCGAGCGGATGGCACAGTGCCAAATCCAGGAGAAGGCGCAATAACGCCTGAAATGTCGCTGTATGAAATTGAGAGAACGGTGAGGGAAAACATCGCAGAAATTGGTCCTGTTGTCGGCTTGAACAATCACGAAGGCTCTGCAATCTGTGAGGACGAAAGCCGAATCGGCGAAGTCTTGAAAGTTGCAAATGACAACGGAGTATTTTTCCTTGACTCTCGCACCACAAGCCAAACAAGAGTTCCTCAGGCGGCGATGAGCATGGGATACAGTTACTATGAACGCAATGTGTTTCTTGACAACACAAAAAAACGCGCCGATATAATCGCGGAGATTATGAGGGGTGTTTCCATAGCAAATAAAACCGGCGCGGCTATAATGATAGGACATGTGTGGTCGGCAGATGTTTTGCCGCCAATTCTTGCGGAATTGTACCCCTTGCTTCGCGCAAAGGGATATGAATTTACAACCGTTCCAAAATCAGGAGCGTTGATAACGCCGTAATAGGTTTAATTTCGAGTTTTGGCAACTGGAACAAAAAAACATTCTTCCAGTTGCAGTAAAAAAGTAAAAACCATGCGCCAGCGCATTTCGCGCTGATTTCGGCAAGGATTATCCATTCGCCCGCCTATCGGCAGGCGACCGCAATCAGAGCGATTTTTCCTTTTTTCCTGCGCCTTCGCGAATGTTTTTTACACGATTATAAAACTCGAAATTAAGCCTAATAGAATTAACTATAATAAACGAGGTCGTATATGAAAGTTTTAGGAATTGAATCAAGTTGTGATGAAACCGCCGCCGCCGTTGTGGAAGATGGACACACCATTTTAAGCAATGTCGTCGCGACACAAATTCCGTTTCATAAAATTTACAAGGGTGTTGTCCCTGAAATCGCAAGCAGAAAACACGCGGAGTGGATTTTGCCAGTTGTTCAGCAGTCTTTCAAAGAAGCGCACCTTTCTCTTGATGACATAGACGCGATTGCCGCCACAAATCGACCAGGACTTATGGGCTCTTTGCTCGTGGGAATGACATTCGGAAAGACTCTTGCATGGGCGACAAAAAAACCGTTTATCGCCATAAACCACATGCTTGGGCACCTGTACGCCGCCCACCTTGAGAACGACATACCGTATCCCTATTTGGGGCTGCTTGTCTCAGGAGGGCATTCCATTATCTGCAAGGTGCAGGGATTTGACGACATTGAGGTGCTGGGAACAACCGTTGACGATTCCGTTGGGGAGGCGTTCGATAAAGTTTCAAAATTTTACGGGCTTGGATACCCTGGAGGAGTGATTATCGACAACCTTGCGAAAAAAGGGGACGCGCGTGCAGCCTCTTTTCCTGTTCCCCATCTTGACGGAGACGACCATCGCTACGACATGAGTTTTTCGGGACTAAAGACCGCCGTCATTCACCAATGCGATATGTTTTGGAACAACGGCTACGAGCATTCAACGGAAAATATGTGCGCCGCTTTTCAAGAAACGGCGTGTCGCACCTTGACGAGCCGCCTTTTCCGCGCAATTGACGACACGGGACTAAAAACCGTTGTGGCGGGAGGAGGAGTCGCGGCAAACTCAAGGCTTCGCGAAATGCTCGCATCCCGCACCGACATACAATGCGTTTTTCCACCCCTAAAACTCTGCGGAGACAACGGCGCGATGATAGCGGGCATAGCGTATCACTTCCTGAAGCGGGGCGACACCTCCCCATTAAACACAACCGCCTCCGCTCGCATCCCGCAATTCAAAAGAGGGCTGAAAAAGCAAGCGTAACGCACTTCACCTAGCAAAACTGATAAGAGCTACTACAAAAAGAGGGCGAACCGACCTACAACCGATAAAATATCGTTTATCGACTTGCGGTCAGTCCGCCCCCATTTTTAGATTACTGTTTCTTTGCCGTGCTACAAAATCTGCTAGTCAATTTCGTACAAAGAAACATATGCAGTGTAGTCATCGCGGATGTCAACTTCAATGCGATACTTCTGTCCTAACTTTGTGCCAGTCATCTTCACATTCTTTCCGCTCGGACCGTAGGAAGGACCTACATTGTCTTCAATTTTGACGCCATCTGGAAGAGTGCCCGGCAAAATTGCTGCGCCACGGACTACAACTCCGCCACTACCGCCCCAGTCTCCATCTGACATTATCGCCAAGTCATGACTTGTTAGCGTTGAAGTGAATTCTGCACCGTTCCCATCCTTGTCAATCCACAGTGATGTTGACCATCCATTCAACCCCATGACATTTATTGTACCTGCTCCATCATGCAAGTCGCCAGAGCAAGATGCAAAGAAAAAGAGCATAGCAGCCGCAAGCACACCTATAATTACTTTTTTCATATCGTTATCTCCTCCCAAGAGCTAGATTTCCCAGCGGATGCCAAGACGAAGCGCCGCCCGTCCATCATACCATTTGACAGCAGAAACGCGTCCTGCAGTTCCATTTGAATCGCAGACACTTGTCATATTCGCCCTGTTCAAACGAAGATTGTCCTGTCCACTTCCAAATAGTGCGAACGGATCATGATTCCACACGAACTGGGTGTAGATGATTGGCTTTTTAAGGCTTTTAAACTGTCGGGACAGACCAAGCGCAAAACCGAAGGGATTGTTCAAATCCTTATCGTATGCATCTCCTGCATCTGTGCCTTTGATTGTACGAAGTCCAAAGCCCAAAGTCGCCTTGAAGCCGTACTTGAATTCAACTTGTGCGTTGAGTGTGTTGAAGAGCCGAGCGGCATTCGAGTTGTCAAGTCCGTAATAGATATTTAAGCCCTTGACAGCATCGCTGTCCAACTTCATAGCAAATGTGAGACCTGCATATTTTAAAAGGAATTTCGAGTCCGATGCGTCATATTCATCGCCGACATATTTTGCGCCAAAACCATCGCCATCTTCTATATTGTATGCGTTGATGTACATGTCGGCGTACGCACCGACTGTCATACCGTCTGTTATATTGAATGTGAGCGCAGGTTTAATGCCAATTTCTGCACCACTTTCAACTCCGAAAAGTGGTGTTTGTGAGCTGAAAATGCCTGCTCCATCCCCCCAGCTTGTCCAGTCCATGAAGATTTTTTGAGCAATTTCATCATCGTTCTTGATGTTCTGAAGCGGCAGAGTGGCAGAAACCCCAAGGTCAATTTGGAGCAAATCAATCGGCTTGATATAACCTGTGAAATCAATGTTCTGCGTGTTTAGAGCACCCAACTGGTCGCTCAATGCGAGGACATTGTCGTCCATATTCTGCTGCACATAGAGCATAGAGGCTTGAGCTCCACGGAAACGGTACTCAAGATTCACGCCGAACAGGCTGTCGTTGTATCCAACGCTTGCATCAACAGCAAAATTCTGGATGCCATCGAATTCACCCGAACGCCACGTTGCATCGGTTGAGTTTCCGAAGAATGTCTGAGCATCTTGTCCGCCATCGATTTTTTCTTGAGATGTCGAGAGAAGTCCCTGGACAGCGAAATTAAAGTTTCCAATCTTGTCTTTCACGCCAAGGATAAAGTCGTGCTCAACCGGCTCATAGAACATATACTCCTCGCCGTACATACCGTTCGTCTGGAAGTCTACCACGAGGTCGTTCCATTTGATGCCTGCCCAACCGAAGTAACCGTAGTGGTATCCGCGACGGTCTGCAGATTTGTTAGGAGCAAATCCGATGTCGAATGTGATGCCCGTTTTTTCTTCAAGTACCTCCACCGCTTTGTTTCCAAGAGAGAATACATGACCGCCACCCATATGTTGGTAGCCGCCGTTCCATGCGCCCACGGTCGTCCATTTCACAGCCTGTCGAACATCTGTCTTTGCATCGATGTAGAATGAATAGTAGTTGATGTAGGGTGTGTTGAATCCAAACTTCAAGTGTCCGAGGAATGGGTTGTACCCTTTCTCCTTTCCTTCGTTTTTGATGTTAGCACGCTCTCCTGAAAGGTATCCCACAGGGTTTGTGAGAATACCTGAAAGGAAACTCTTGAAGCCATCTTTTGCAGAGATAAAGTCTCCACCGTCCGCACCAGCCTTGTACAGATACTTCGGACGATTTCCATCTCCCCCTTGACCTGGATCCAAGTCTGTCTCTGACATCGCGATTTCAATGTACAAGGGGCAGTTCGGCAGGAAGTTTCCAGCGAATTTGTTATATGACTTAAAGCCGAGCGTGACGGAATCTAAATCCATTCCCTTTTTAGATGGATCTGAAATGCCCTGTGTACGATAAGTGCCCTGCAGTCCTATCATCGACCAAGTTAAGAAGTTGATCTTTGCCTTGCCGGCACCCTCGTCGTCCCCGCCAATCATATCGGCGATGGTGACCTGACCGTTCTTGCCACCGAAGCCGTCGTCAACGAACTCGGGGGCCTTCAGGTCGGTCGTCCAGTTCCCGTCCGATATGAACTTGTAGCGAAGCACGTCCGTCGTCTTGAACGTGCGCGTGAGCGTGAACC
>X363_Desmarests_Spiny_Pocket_Mouse__coassemble_806_pt1 | contig 15199 bp, 12 predicted proteins | sample X363_Desmarests_Spiny_Pocket_Mouse__metabat2_high_PE_007 | metagenome-assembled genome bin X363_Desmarests_Spiny_Pocket_Mouse | reverse complement strand
TTTCTTCATCTTATGATATTTCAGACAAAAAGTATATTGAACCGATTTTGCAATGCATGGCAAACATATGATAAAAATATAAGATAAAGGAAATCTGCGCAAAAGAAAGGAGGATGCAAAGCTTGATTGATATGAGTGAAAGACCTATTTTAAACAAACAATTAGACAGCAAAACATTTCGTGATTTCTATTACCTTAAAGAAGAATTAGTAGACTTTTGCAGAAAAAATCATCTGCCTGTTTCTGGAGGAAAAATAGAAATAACTGAAAGGATTGCGAATTTCCTTGATACAGGCGAGGTACAAACTGTTTCGCCTGCAAAGAAAAAAGCACGGTCAGCATCCCCCATCACTAAAGAAACGAGGATTGAAGCGGATTTTGTATGTTCGGAAAATCATAGAGCCTTTTTTAAGGAGCATATCGGAAATGGTTTTTCTTTTAATGTTCCTTATCAGAAATGGTTAAAAAGCAATGCGGGAAAAACATACAATGAAGCAATTGAAGCGTATTATAAAATTCTTGAAAACTTGAAAAAGGGAAAAACAAAAATAGACAAACAGTTTGAGTATAATACCTATATCAGAGATTTTTTTGCAGATAATCAGGGAAAATCTTTGGAAGAAGCAATAAAGTGTTGGAAATACAAAAAGCAATTAAAAGGACATAACCGTTACGAAAAGTCAGACCTTGCGGCGATAAATTAAAAAATGTGCAGCGCTACCATATAGGCAATTGTGCTTGCAAAAACGGTGATGAGGGTGTTTTTAAAGCAAAGGTGCAGCATGACACTGAGCGCGACCCCTATATAAAATGGAATTCCATAGGGATAGACAGAGAATTCTATATCCTTAAAACAATAGGTGATTAAAACTGCAATTATCAAAGAAGGGGTATATTTTTCAATAAACCGAATAATTTTTGGAGGCTCATCCTTTGAAAACAAAATAAACGGCAACGCTCGCGTTGCAAAAATGATTGCAGCAGACCCAAGAATTGCTATCATCGCACGGCTTATTGAAAAGCTCATTTTTCACCACTCCCCTTTTTGGTATGTATACTTGATGACGGTTTCGCTGTCTTAGAGACTGTCATTATCCCCCTCTCTTATTTTTCCATCTGTTTCTTCAAGTCGAAAGAACTGCGGACCGCGAAAAAGAAACATCGCTCCAAAAGATGCGCAAATCGCCGTCCATATAATGTTTGAAGAGCCAAAAACACCGCCTTTAAACAAAATCACCGCAAAAATCCCAAAAAGCCCGCCAAAAATCGCAGGCAGGAAATCTTTGGATGCTTTCAATTGCTCAATAAGCATAACAATAAAAAGCGAAGTGAGCGCAAAATCCACGCCCATAAGGCAACCCGAAAGATTGTGTCTCTCCAAAATCGCATAGCCCACCGCGCCTATTACACTTCCGACACACCAGTACATATAATCAAGAAGAGAAACAAGAAAATAAAACGAATACTTTTCCACATTTTTAGGAACAGAGACTCCTTGCAAAAGCGCAAATGTCTCGTCGGTTATGGCAAACATCAAGTACGGCTTGTATTTTCCTGCCCCTCTATACTTTGAAATCAAGGAAAGTCCGTAAAAAATATGGCGGATGCCTAAAAGGAATTCCACAACGAAAATTTCAGAAAGGGATGCGCCCGCAGAAAAAAGCGCGACCGCAAAATATTGCCCAGAACCTGCATACATCAAAACGCTGCACACCAACGCCAGCCACCAAGGGTAACCAGCATTGGCAAACAGAACGCCAAAACCAATTCCAATCGCCATATAGCCTACAAAGACGGGAAAAGAAACTTTCAGCGCAACGGAAACAATCTGTCGATTCATAGCGATTCACAAACAACTCAGAAAACAGCAAAAAGATTAGCCGACTATTTTTTTCTGGCACTCATGATATATGTCAGCTGTTTTTGCCACGACATCTGCGGGGATCTCCTTTATGTTCGCATCTCCAGCCAAATTATGCTCTTTCAGCCAATCGCGCACAAACTGTTTGTCATAACTTGCAGGGCTTGTTCCAATCTGATATTTTTGGGCATCCCAAAAGCGAGATGAATCAGGAGTCAAAACCTCATCCGCCAAAATCAACTCGCCGTTTTCATCAAGTCCGAATTCAAATTTTGTGTCCGCAATGATTATTCCGTTTTTATAGGCGTGGTCATAGCATTTTTTATAAACAGCAAGCGCAACGCTCTCAATTTTGCTTCCCAATTCCTCGCCCAAATCTTTTTTCATATAGTCAAGCGTCACATTGACATCATGTCCTTCCATCGCCTTTGTTGATGGTGTCACAATCGGGGCATCAAGTTTTTCCGCCTGCTGGTACTCTTTTTCAAATTTATGCCCAAGGAACGGCTCGCCTTTTTTATACGCTTCGTACATTGAGCCGAACATATAGCCCCTAACAATCACTTCATAGGGTATCATCTTGAGTTTTTTCACAAGAATCGTTCGTCCCTCGTATTCTGCGCTCTGAAATTCCTGTGGCATATCCTTTAGGTCGCTTGAAATCAAATGATTTTTCACAATGTCAGAGGTCATTGAAAACCAAAAATTCGACAGCGCATTTAAAACCTTGCCCTTGTCGGTAATCATCGTCGGAAGAATGACATCAAAGGCAGAAATGCGATCGGTGGTCACTATCACCATTCGTCCATCTTCCAAGTCGTACACTTCTCGCACTTTTCCAGAAATAATCTTTTTCATTTTTCACCTCGCATATATATTGTACAATCCTTTGTTTTTTGTCAATATTATTGATCAGGGCAAACGCATTATAAAAAATATAAGTATGGAAAACGAAATCTGCGTGAAGGAGAGGTGGATGCAAAACTCGCTTGCGAGGACTTAAAGCAATTCTGCCGTAGGCAGTGGTGAAATGTGAAGCGAAGCGGAACCTGCCGTAGGCAGCCAGAGCACCGCGAGGCTTTGTAGTCACCTTGACTGGAAGCAGATTTTTTTATTTTTATCCTATAGACTTACTTTACTTCTAAATTTTCATTATAATGCGTTTGCCATGTATTATTGATGACATATTATTGATGAAAACTGTTTGATAAAAAATAAAGGAGATTTTATTATGGACATTTTGGAAGCTATGGAAAAGCGACACGCGGTGCGTGCATATATTGACAAACCAATCCCCAGCGACATCATCGAGGAATTAAATTCCCTGATTTCTGAGTGCAACCGTGAAAGTGCGCTCAATATGCAGCTCGTGACAAATGAAAAGAGCGCGTTTGACAGTTTTATGGCGCATTATGGAAAATTCAGCGGAGTTGAAAATTATATAGCGATAATTGGAAAAAAGAGCCCTGATTTGGATGAAAAAGCCGGCTATTACGGAGAGAAAATCGTTTTAAAGGCGCAAACACTTGGCTTAAACTCATGCTGGGTGGCAATGACATTCAGCAAGCGAAAATGCAAAGTCCACATAGCGCACGGTGAAAAATTAGTCTGTGTGATTGCATTGGGATATGGAAAAACAGAAGGCGTTCCTCACACATCACGAAAGTTAAGCGAATTGTGCAACGATGAAAACGGACCTGACTGGTTTTTAAACGGTGTGAAGGCTGCAATGCTTGCACCAACAGCCGTAAACCAACAGAAATTCCGCTTTTCTTTGAAAGGAACAACTGTTTTTGCACAATCACTTGGCGGCTTCTATTCCAAAATAGACCTCGGAATCGCAAAATACCACTTTGAAGTGGCCGCCGGAAAAGAGCATTTTTCTTGGGGGTGATTTTTTTTATTTCTTGATATATATTTTCTCCTTTAAGTGGCACTACTACATGTTTATCTTACACTAACCGATATGTAGGAGTAAATACTAATGATGGAATCACTTTTTCCGATAACCCCAAATAATCTCTAAGCTCAGATATAGAACGAGTATGATTTGATTTGATCATACCAAAACTATGTTTATTAAAAGCTATCTTAGGATATTTATAATAAGGAATTGTGGGTGTCTCTTCATCCACAATATGCAATGTTGCATTTCGAAGCCCACGCCATGTTTCTGCTCATGGTATGATATGGAAGAAAATTCATCTTCTTCCTTTAAAGCACCTGCAAATACAAAAAGAATTTCAGTTCCTGTTAAATCATGCAATGAGTTCCAATATTCTTTTATTTGTCCATAAAACTTTTCTGCATCCGCTTCTCTTGCCAAAAGACATAACACCCACTTGAAACCCCTTTCATATGCACAGTCTAAACATTTTTTATAAAAATCAACTATAGGTATATTTACAATTTCCACTTATATTTCCTCCTATGTTTCACTTATTTTCTTTTCGAACTATACTTATCATTTTTCCTTATCTTTCTATTTCCATCCATTACCATCGCCTCGAATGTGCATGGCAGCACTCCTGTCACTCGCCTGAACCGATTTTCGCCGTAGCCTTTTATGTTTTCGTACTTCATAATTTCATTATAGCATTTATTTTGGTGCAGTTTTGGAACAACTCTATTGCGAGGACTGAAAGTCCGTGGCGATTCATTTGCTGTAGATTGCCACGCCACCAAGTGTGGTTCGCAATGACTTCCCACTATGGATTGCTTCGTTTGCTCGCAAGGAAGTAAACTCGCAATGACGGATGTTCTGTGGATTGCTTCACTCTTCAAGCCTTGTTTCAATCTCTTTTGCCATTTCTATGAGGGCGGCAGAGAGGCACTTGTCTTCAAGGCTTTTTGCAAAATCGCACATATCATTCAACACAACGCTTAAACGCTCTGCAAAAGAGCACTGTTCTAAAGAAACCACCGAATCCGCATTTTTGTTCTGTAGTTCGCTGTCAATAACGCCGCTTTTTCTCAAAGAGTCAGCGGTTTTTAAAAGTCCCGGTTTTCCAGAAAAACGCGCGATTAAAAATTCCAACACAACACGAATCTTGCTCTGCATAAAAAGCCGTTTTTGCGCGTCGGGAAGAAGACTTCCTAATGCACGAAGGCGTTCAAAAAGCTCGACTTCTTTTGCAAATTTTTCCGCGTCATCTTGGTTTGCAATAATTTTTTCTATTTTTGGAAGCAAATCTGCAACTTGCGCCATCATATCCGCATAAGGAGAAGCCGCTTTTTCTTCTATTTGAGGTTGTGGGCGCATTTGAGGTTCAGGCTGAATTTCATTTGAATCTGCAAGCAAATCGTCGATTTCATCAAGAGGGAGTATGACAACATCATCTTTTTCATCACCAGAAGATACATCAACTTCATCGTCTTCATCAAGAGGCAGCGTGTCTACATCATCAAAATCTTCAAACGGCACTTCCCCAGTTTCCTCTGCATCTGCCTCTCCATCTTCGTTTCCAGCGTTTTCAGTTTCAGCTCTAGTTTCGCTCTCTGGCTCGTCAAGAGAAAAATCAGAATCCATAAGAAAATCAAAGTCCACCTCTTCGCCTATCGGCTCTGAAGACACCGTGGATTCATCCTCTTCTTTGGGCTCAAGACGCTTTTCTCCGTCCTTTGCAAGAAAGTTCGCGGGGTCAAACGCAAGCGCAGTGGAATACTCATCAAAAGCAGAAATTACATCTCCTAAAAGCTCGTCTGTCTTTCCCAGTTCAGACCAAATCACGGCATCCTTTTTATTTTCAGAAAGATATTCATTGAAGAGTTCGCGACTCTTTTCGTGTTTTCCACGAATTCGATAGCACAACGCCCAAGAAACAAGATAGTCGTAATAATCACCATCTAATTTGCTCACTTTTTCGGCACACGATTTCAGCGCGGTCTCGTCATCATTAAAAATCGCCATTCGTCCCAGCAAATCGAGCGTTTGCACATCATCGCAGGTGTCAACGGAAAATGAAGAAAGATACGGCAGGGCGCTTTCAATCTGCCCTGAAAACAGATACGCGCCGACACATTTTTTTTGCATTTCAGGTTTTTTCTGTTCATCCGCATATTTTTCGGCGTTTATCGCAGCGTCAAGCCCTTCTGAAATTTGAGAAAGCCTGAAATAACAGTCCGAGAGCAATGAATATGAAACTGCAGAATTTTGCTCCACTTCCAATGATTTTAGAAGATACTCGCACGCCGCCGCATAATTCGACTGGCGCATCAAGATTCTTCCTGCAAGAATGGAGAGGCTGGCGTTCTGTGGATTTGATTCAAGAGAGGCTTTTACAAGCTCAAAAGCGTTTTTTGTTTTTCTATGGGCAAGAAGGAGTTCGGAATATTCTTGAACGGCGCAGGGCCAGCCAGGTCGTGCCTTTAAAGCCGCTTCAAACGCAGAAATCGCTTCGGAGTCATTTTTCATCGCCTTGCATGCGCATGCAAACCCATAGTTTACATCGGGGTTTTCACTGTCATTTTCCAAAAGCGACTGGTATATCTCTTGAGCCTTTTTAAAGTCCTTTGAGTCAAAGGCATTTTTTGCCTCTTGCAACAACCGTTCCTTGTCGTCCATAACATCCCCCATATTCTCACCTATTTTCCTGGTCGTGCATACACTTCTTTTGAAAGCGATCCTCGAATATTCTCATCGTATTTTGAATATGCAGCCACCGCAAAATAATATATCGTGCCGTTGTCAAGCCCTGTTATTTTATACGATGTAGCGTTGCCTGCGTCAAGAGGTGAAGAGCCCACCGTAGAAATACTTCCCAAATATTCGCCAGGTTTGTTCCCATAAAATATGTAGTAGCCGCCCGTTGAATCATCAACTGAATAGCTCCAGCTCAACACTACAGAACCGTCCCCCTTTTCCACGGAAAGCCTGTGTGGCGGCTGAGGATTTGAAAGAACATCATACTCCAACTCAATGCTTGAAATCGCTGGAGACACCATCCTTGAGCCATCGGGAAATAAATTCGCCGCCAGTTGAAAGTACAATCCTGAAACGCCATGTATTTCCTCACCGTTTTTAATAGGCTTCCATTCAGGATATTCGTCCGTCCATCCGTACTGGGTATTTCCGCTCCTCACATAAAAATCAATCTCCGTTTGGTCAGGAGCTTCAATGTCGGCAAAAACACGCTTGAGGGTGCTGCCCGCCTTTGTCAAAATCGGCTTGCTTACAATTCTTCCCCCATCAGCATTATAAATTGATGGATCCAAGGCGCCAACTTTCTCTTCTGCAATGTAATTCTCTATCGCAATAAAACTTCGACTTATCGAAAAATCATCTATCAAGCCTGTATAATTCGGGCAAATCTCAACTTCAGCAGATTTTCCAATATATGAATTATACACAGTGCCTCCCTCGTGTCCTGTGGAAGTAATAAAGAGCACGTCTTCCATTTCGCCATTGACTTTATATGAAAGCTCTCCATTTTCTTCTTCATAAGAAATTGTGTGTCGCGCCCATTTGTTCGGAATGAGTTTTTTTGAGCCATACAGCGTCACTTCCCCTGCATTCTCTGTACATCCATCAAAAATATTTGACAATGTGCATACCAATCTATTTTGATAAAATGAGAATGTAATGAGTTGATAGGTCACAATTCCATTTATAACTCGGGAAGAGCGCCAATTCAAGATAATCTCGCCGTTCTCAACGATTGCAGGGCACAGCCAAAAGTCAAACAAAAACGACCCCGCAGGTCCTTGCGAGCTAAAAAAGGCATCCTCGTTACCTTTCAGTACGATTCCTGTGCGCCCACGGCTCATCCCTGCACCCTTGCCCATAATGCCATCTTCCGTGACAAACACACCGTTTTCAACAACCTCATATTTTCCCGTTTTATCTTGAATCGCTCCATTTTCAAAATCAATCAATAAATCAGTGAATGGATTTATTTTTCTGCTGTTCGTGTCAAGCAAAAGGCTTTCATACCCATAGCGTCCAGATCCAGTGGAAATTCCATTTCTCACCGTAATGTCACTCCAGCCTGTTTTTCCCCCCATCATATATTTTTCAGCGCATACAAATGCTGTGTTAAACAAAAGAAGCACGAAAACAAAAAATATTTTCGCCACGCCCATAAAAACAGCATATACAAATGTTCTTTTTTTGTTATAATTTACAGTGGTATTCATAATGGCAAACACGAGCACAGTCCGAGAAACACTTCATCAGACCGCACTAAAAGCTCCTTCCTCGAGTGGCGTTTATCTTTGGAGAAATCCGCGAAACGATGTCATTTATGTGGGAAAAGCGAAGAACTTAAAGAATCGCCTCTCCTCATATTTTTCAGGAAAAAAGGACATCAAAACACGGCTTCTTATTTCCCACGCCTCTTCAATTGAATACATCACAACAGCAAATGAATACGAAGCATTTCTGTTGGAAAACAACCTCATCAAAAAATATACGCCTCGCTATAACATCAATCTAAAGGACGGAAAATCATACCCCGTCTTGAGAATCACAAACGAAGACTTCCCTCGCCTCTTTAAAACACGCTCAGTTCTTTACGATGGCTCTTTATATTTTGGACCGTATCCTGATGCGAGTGCCCTTGATGCATTCATTGACACGTTGCACCAAATTTATCCGCTCAGACATTGCAAGACTTTTAAAACCCGTTCATCGCCGTGCCTTTATTACCATATGGGGCAATGCAAAGCACCATGCTGCGGCAGAATTTCAAAAGAGTCCTACAATGAATTCTTCGGAGAAATCAAGGGGCTTCTTGAGGAAAAAGGAACAGAAACCATTTCGCGTCTCGAAAAAGAAATGAAAGATGCGGCTGCCGATTTGAATTTTGAAAAAGCGGCGCGCATTCGAGATGGGCTGCACGCCTTGATGATTATGCAAAATCAAAATATTGTCGAAACATTCGACACAGAAGACCGCGACTACCTCGCCTACCACAGAGAGGGAGAGCTGGTGAGCTTTACGGTTTTGAAAATACGAGCGGGAAAACTGCTCGGACGCGACAATTACAGAGTAACAAGTCTGAACGAAGACGAAGAATTGCTTTCAGAATTTATGGGTGCCTACTACACCTCAAAAGACGACCTTCCACCAAATATCTATGTCCCCACAAAAAGCGGACTTGACTATCTTCAAAAATGGATTAACGACAGCCTCAACGCTTCGTCAAACATTGTGCTTATCTCTGACAAAATAGAACATGCCAGTCGCCACAAAGCCGCAATGGATATGGCGTTTCAAAACGCGAAGGAAGACATTATCCGCAGAATGAGGGAAAGAGGAGACATCCCGGCTTTACAGGAGCTGCAAAATCTTTTGGGTTTGAAAACGCTTCCTGTCCGCATAGAGGGTTTCGATATCGCCCATATCGGGGGAAAATTTCCTGTCGCCAGCCTAATCAGTTTTTACAATGGAAACCCCGACAAAAAGAACTACCGCTATTTCCGCCTAAAAACGACCGATGGAATTATCGATGACTTTCAATCTATGAGAGAGGCGACCAGCCGCCGATACACACGCCTTTTGAACGAACAGGCAGATTTGCCAGACTTGATTTTAATCGATGGAGGCATTGGTCAGGTGAATGCGGTTCAAGGTGTTTTAAAATCACTTTCTCTTGACATTCCCATTGCAGGCCTTGCAAAACGCGATGAAGAGATATGGCTTCCCAATGCGGAAAAAACAATCTGCCTGCCAAAAAGAAGCGATGCGCTGCGCCTTTTGCAACGAGTTAGGGATGAAACGCACCGATTCGCCACCAGTCGCAATCAAAGGCTTCGCACAAAGGAAAACACGGTTTCTCTTTTCACAGAAATTCCTGAAGTTGGAGAAAAAAGAGCACGAGTACTTGCAAAACAATTCACTACGATGAAAACGCTTGCTTCTTCAAACGCAACGGCAATTGCAGACACGCTCACCATTCCTATTGACAAAGCGGAAAAAATCCTTGCGGCGGCACAAGAGCTTTCAAAAATACACGAAGAGAAAAAAGAAGTGCAAATGCAGTCTTTAAAATCCTCAGGCACAACATGGCAAAACGCCGCCGCCACCCAACGCGTAGAAGACCTCGCCTCAGCCGCGCTGGACGAAGGCTAACAGAATAAAAGTCGACATTCATACTAATAAACTCTTGACATATTTACATAAACAGAGTATAAACTTTAACCCATTTTTTTAAAAATTTTATGCGCTCCATTGACTAAAAACACTATTTTTAATAGAATGAAAATGATTTATGGAAAACTCTAAAGAAGACACAATAAAAAGAGCACTCGTTTTATTGCAGCAAGGCAATCCAAATGAAGCAAAAGACATTATATCCTCATGTATGGTGCAAAACCTTGAAGACACAAGGCTTGTAAAGCTTGAGGCGTATTGTTGTCTTTGGCGCGACTCGTTTGGACAATGCGCCAGCATTACCAACTTTTATGAAAAGGGAGAGCATCTTCTTGTGGATTGGAAAGAGTTTATAGACTACCTAAAAAACCATAATGAACCCGACATGGAAGGCGTAGCTGCAATTCAACGCGGTGTTTTCTCAATCGCCTTGGAGTGCTACAAAAAAACGCTTGACGACAAAAAGGTATCTTCCAAAGCCGAAATCCTCAGGAAAATAGGCATTTGCTATAAAAAAATCGGCGATTATGAAAGCGCAATGCACAGTCTCTCGCAGGCAAGCAAGCTCAAACCCAATCAAGCGGAAATCATCGCGGAACTTGCCGACTGTTACGCTCTGTGCGGAGATGACAAAACCGCGAAGGTTCTTTTCCGTGAGGCATTCTATTTGGACTCAAAAAAAGTTGAAATCCTATTTCTTGACTCTGCATTGATTCGTACGCTCATCTCTGAAACAGAGAAAAAAGGATACAGGGGAGAAGAATTAAACGCATGGATTCCCGTTTACGGAGTTATATACGGCGTTTTCAATATGAAGCGAGAAATGGAAGCAAAGGATATAAGCAAGTTGCGGCAGGACATCTATGCTCTTGAAGTCAAGTCCAAAAATCCATCGAATGATACAAAAACATTCACCCCCATCCTTATTTATAAATATTTTTGGTTGATAGATTATTGTCAAATGCACAATGACAATAGCAATTTAATAGAGCAAACACTGCTAAAAATAAAAATATTAGATTTATCTGTCTATAATTTGTATAAATGCTAGTCAATAGGAGTTATTATGTCTGCAGAATTAGTCAAAACAGTACAAGATATGCTGAAAGAAGAAACATGGACTCGCGCAACAATCAGCAATTATTCAAAGGAGAAACTCATAGAGCTTGCCACCATTGTTGAAAAAGCGAGAAATGAGAACTGCACGGATGAGATTCTGAAGATTTGCGATGAACAGCTTTCACATTCGAAAGACAGCATAATCGCGCTTTATTTTTCAGGAATGATTTCCCTGCAAAAAAATACGCTCGACAACACTGCTCTTGAAACTCTTGTTGATATTTTCCAAAAGAACCACAAGGAAACGGTAGTTGAATATCTTTGCAACAGCATTCTTGACGACGACCCGAACAATAAATTTGCATTGCGAACGCTCGCTGAATTCTACAAGGCTGAAAGCAATGACAAAATGTGGGATTTGTACGCCCAAATTGTCAAGCTGGACTTTGACGAGGCGGAGCTTGCAAAACTTATAGCGGAACATAAAGAATCCACTGGAGATATTGACACTGCGATTGAATACTACAAAAAAGCGATTCTACGCTATGTGAACGCGGGAAATATAAATGCCACAAAAGAGCTATGGACAAAGCTCGTGCAGCTCGTTCCTCAAGAAATCGATTTCTTCCAGTTGGTAAAGCGAAAGGTTTCAAAGACATTGGGAGATGACAAAACCGCGATTCTCTTGCAGGAGTTGTATGGCTGGTACAAAGACAATAAAAAATGGGACATTGCGCTCTCTATCCTCAAGGAAATTCTTGCGGTTGACCAAAAGGATTCATGGGCACGAAAAGAAATTATTGACTGCTACAAAGGCAAATACGAAGGGCACTCTCACCTTGATGACTACATACGGGCTTCAAATCTTGACAAAAGCTTTAGAAACACCTTTGAAGCAATAAGCGACTTTGAAAAGCACATCGCCTTCGATGTCCACAACTATGTGTTCCACAGAACATGGGGCGTTGGCATCGTCAGAAAATTTGAAAATGAAAATCTTGTCATTAACTTTGGAAAAAAGGCGGGCATTCATTCAATGTCCTTGAAGATGGCGGTGAATTCGCTCACCCCGCTTTCAAAAGACCATATTTGGGTTTTAAAGGCAACAAAGAAAAAGGATGAGCTTACAAAAATGGTCAAAGATGACAAAGCATGGGCATTGAAAACAATCATAAAGTCATTTGACAATAACTGCGATTTCAAGAGGATAAAGGCAGAGCTCGTTCCATCGGTGCTTACTGCGAGCGAATGGACATCGTGGAACACAGCGGCAAAAAAGATACTGGAGTCAGACGCAACATTTGGAGTAAATCCAAACGATATAAATATGTACACGGTGCGTGAAAATGAAATCAGCAAAGAGGAAAAGCTTGCAAACGAATTCAAAGCGCAAAAGCAATTCTTCGCTCGAATCGACATCATTATGAAGTACATAGACTCTGACGAAACGGACAAAACAAGCGAAATGTTCGCCGAAATGTTCAGTTATTTCACGAGTTATGTAAAGACACTTGACAGCGAAGACCAAGCTCCAAAGATTACGGAACACCTCGTTGCCTCATATCTTGTTGTTCAAACCATTACGGCTCGAAACAAACAGCTACCCTTCCCCACAAAATGCACATTCCAGCAGATTTACGAAAAGATTGAAGATCCTCGTGAAATGTACACTCTTTTGAAGGACACGAAGAACACCTCTTTGCACGCAGACTTTCTGCATAACATCCGAATGCTTCCAAACTGGGCAGATGAATATATCAAATTGTTCCCAACAGTTCTTGAAGGACAAATGCTCTCTATGCTCATAGAAGCAGGCTACACTGACAAAGTGCAAAAACTTGTTGTGGCGAGTTTTGAAAACTGCAAGGACTATAGAAACGCCGCCATCTACTTCTTTAAAGAAAGCCAAAACGAAGAGTGGTTTAAAAACGCAGGTGTTTCTTATGAAAAACAACTCATCACTCTCATTCAGCTCATTGAATTGACATTCCGCGAAATTAACAACCATGTGAACACAACGGAAAACAAAAAGATTAACAAGGCGGCCACCGCCCTCCTCTTCAAGGAAGACGATGCGCTTTTGCATTATATGTTCCAAAATGATGAAAGTACGGTGAAAAAAATGTACACGCTTGTCGATGACCTTGCAGACCTTGACCCATCATACAAGGCTATCATGCGAAACCGAATCCGTGAAAAGTACCCGAACTTCAAATTCCATATTTCAGAGGAAAAAACGACCGCTCCACGAGGAATGCTTGTTACCGCGAAGAAGCTTGAGGAGAAGAAGGCTCTGCTCGAAAGAATACAGACCATTGATATTCCTGCGAACGCAAAGGAAATTGAAGAGGCGCGAGAAAAGGGAGACTTGAAGGAGAACGCAGAATACAAGGCTGCAAAAGAACACCAACACAAGTTGAACAACGACGTGGCGAAATTGCAAACGGAATTGAACAGAGCGGTTGTTTTCGATCCGACAACGGTCACCACAGCGATTATCTCTTTTGCAACAGAAGTGACCTTGCACAACAACACGACAAACGAAGACGAACGCTACACCATTTTAGGTCCATGGGAGTCAGATCCAGACAATGGAATCATTTCCTATATGGCTCCATTTGGAAACGCACTTATGGACTACAAAGCAGGAGAAAACATAAAATTCTCTATCAACGAGTTCAACTATGATTATACGGTAAAAGAAATAAAAACAGCAAAAATTTAAGTGTGATGAAACGCCTTCAATTTTCTTGAGGGCGTTTTTAATTTTATGGTTTTGTAATGATATGCAGGCAGTCAAACTATTCAATTCCGTTTATGTAATTCCAGGCGCAACAAACACTGGTGCAATCACTGTAAAAAAGGGCGACAGATATGAAGTGTATCTTGTTGACACTGGGATGAACGCTGATGATGGAAAACGAATTTTACAGGCGGTTGAGGAAATTTTCACAGAGAAAAATGACGGCAGTGACAATACTAAAACAAACGACTCTTTCACACTAAAAGCAATAATCAATACGCACTCGCACGCAGACCACACTGGCGGGAACAAATATATTCAAGAAAAAACAGGGTGCGAAATTTACGCGACATTCGGAGAAACCGGCAGCATCATAAACCCATTTTTGCAGCCAGCAGTTGTGTGGGGAGGATTTCCGATCACGGAAATAAGGACTTCCTATTTGACCTCCGAGTCGACGATTCCGACTAAAATCATCTCTTCAGAAACAAAAATCACGCTTCCAAATGGTGGAGCACTCTCTTTTGTTCCCTTGCCTGGACATTATTTTGATATGGTTGGAGTCTTATACACGCTTACGGATGGAGTTGACACAAAAAGCGCGTTCTTTATGGGCGATGGCGTTTTTGGGCGCGCGCACATAATGAAATATTGGATTCCCTTTTTATATGATGTGGGAAAATTCAAGGAGTCCCTTGAAATAATAAAGAACACACGCGCCACTTGGTACATTCCAAGCCACGGAGAAACGACAGAACGAATTGAAGAGACAGTTGAGTTGAATCAAATCGCCATTCTTTCAAATGAAAGATGCATTTTACGCGTGCTTGAGAAATCAGATTTATCCGAGGAAGACATTTTGAAAAAATGCGCTGATTTAAATGAGATAACATTAAAACCTGCCCAATATGCGCTTATAAAAAGCACCATACGCTCGTATCTTTCATATTTGAATATCGATGGAAAACTATCATATTATATAAAAGAAAACAGAATGCTATGGCATAAAAAGCAATAGTATGAACTTCGGCTTTTCAAAAAACTAAAAAACATTCTTCCAGTCGCAGGGCTGACCACGGACGAACACTAGTTTTATACACAGTTGCTATCGTTCGTAGTTCGTCTCGCACTTTTTGCATTCGCAAAAAGTGTGCGCTGGTGCTACCACGGACGAACATTAGTTTTATATACCAGTTGCTATCGTTCGTAGTTCGTCTCGCACTTTTTGCATTCGCAAAAAGTGTGCGCTGGTGCTGCCATGGACGAACACTAGTTTTATATACCAGTTGCTATCGTTCGTAGTTCGTCTCGCACTTTTCGCATTCGCAAAAGGTGCAAGTCGGTGCTCCTGTGACTGACCTCTGGATGCTGCACCTTGTTTTATTCCTTGAAGGTCAGTTTTTGTCAAAGCCAGCCACCGTATAACAAAGAGCGGCTTGGGGTC
>X363_Desmarests_Spiny_Pocket_Mouse__coassemble_802_pt1 | contig 15251 bp, 13 predicted proteins | sample X363_Desmarests_Spiny_Pocket_Mouse__metabat2_high_PE_007 | metagenome-assembled genome bin X363_Desmarests_Spiny_Pocket_Mouse | reverse complement strand
CCAAAATGCTGTCGGACACTTTACCTCGAGTTTTGTTCCAAAACTCGCTTATTGAACTGCAACTTCGCATTTCATTACGAAGTTGCGTTTGCGACAGTGAGCGAATCTGAAGATTCGCTCACTGTCGCAAATTAAGGAAGAAATTCTAGAAGCAGAATTCGTAGCCCACGCCGATATTCAAGCTTCGGCGGTAGAACAACTCTCCCTTTTCAGTTGAATTTACTCCAGAGCCTATACTATAAGTAACCTTTGCTGTCGTCGGTGTGAAGTCAAGAAGATAGCGCAAGTCAACAAGCACATATCCCGGTCCCACCTTGAATCCAACATCCGCATCAAAAACAAGACCGATGTTCATATTGTACACGACCTTATCAACACCCTCTCCATCTTTTAACTTAATTGATACTTCAGAAGCACCCACCGCAGATTTAACTGCCGCTCCAAAGGGAATTGAGAAGTTCGGACCAAGCCCAAAATCAAATTTCACCGTTTTACCAACCGGAACCTTTAAAGTAATCATAAGGGGAATATCTATTGCATGGGCATAGCATACAGTTTTTATCGTACTGCCTTCCGCATCCATTTTAAAAGCCTTTCCATTATTAAAGTTCATTCCAAATTCAAGTGTTGCGCCAAGCGTCAAATTTGAAAAATCAAGAAAGCCAACATGCCCCCACACGCCAAAGCCACCGCCCACAACAAGCGGATATGTAACACTGGACCCTGAATCTTTTAGAGAATCAACCAGATCTTTCATTTCATCGCCGTATGTCGTACCAAGAGCCATATTAAAATTTCCCCGTGCCCCCACGGCAAAATCCAATGCAAATGCAGAACCTGCCAAAGCAAGGGCTGCGACCAAAGTAAGTAGCTTTTTCATTAAAGCCTCCCATAAATTTATATGGGACTAATTTTACCCCCCCCCCATAAACATTTGTCAAGTGGTTTTGAGAAAAAAATGATTTTTTTAAGAAAAAAGCGTTAGAAAATGCGAGTGCGTCTTAGTCATAGACTTCTTTTCGATGACCGACTTCGACAACAACTATGACTAATTTTGCGTCTTCAATCCTACATAGAATTCTGTAATCACCCACTTGGTAACGCCACAGCCCGCGTAAATCGTGAACCAAAATCTTACCTCGGCTTCGTGGATTTTCAAGCTTTGCGACTTCGTCCATATAATTAAAAATGCGTTTCTGTATAGGCTTATCGAGTTTAGAAACTTGCTTCAAAAAATCGTCTGAATAAATGAGCTTCATAAACCAAGCAGCTTCCTTGCCTCTTCAGCTGTAAAGCCTTTAGACCCGCTTTTCTCAAACCTTTCGTAAGCAGCGGCAGCAAGTTCTGCATCCCTCAAATCCTCCTCGCGCTCCGTAAGAAAAGCGTCAAGAGCAAGGTTAATAATACGCACTTTCGGAACAAGACTTGCTGAAGCATAAGAATCAAGTCTTGTTGCAATTTCCGGCTTTAAAGTTAGACTCATTCGAGTGCAATTTGACATAAAAACCTCCTAAAAAATTGCCATAATGGCTATACTGACTCTTACACCAAAATACACCAAACTGCATAAAATGTCAAGTTCGGCAGAGAGAGCAAAATGCACCCGAAAAAAAAATTGTGGATTGTTAGCAAAGCAAACTCGCAAATAATGCGGTCTCGCGATGACATGGCGAATGCCTGAATTCTTTCTCTAAAAGTTGTAAATTTAGCATTCGCCTCAAGTTTTGTGCGCTACGCTACCAAAACTTGCAAGTGGGTTGGAGACAAAATGCGGGGTTTTAGGGGCGCAAAGCCCCTAGGAGAAAGGGGTATGGTGAAGACGGGAGCATAAGCGGACGGCTGAACCTAGGGGAAAGGCTTTTCCCCTCATATTGAATCTTGGTTGATGGCATTTGGGGTTGCTATTTTTTTAGGCTCTCAAAATGACTGAATTCCATGCTGAAACTGGCTCGACCCTGCGTGGCAGACCGAAGGTTTGTAGAAAATCCGAACATCTTTGCCATCGGGGCTTGGGCGTGAATCAATTCTCCACTCATTTTTGAATCCTGCCCCATAATCATTCCGCCACGCTGCGTCATTTGGCTCATTGCTTCGCCCACGAATTCCTTTGGACAAGAAATATCAACATTCATCACCGGCTCTAAAAGGCGTGGAGAAGCCATATTGCACGCTTTGTCAAAAATTTGTGCGGCGCACGCTTCAAAAGCAAATGTGCTTGAAGTTTCCTCCGAATATTCAATTCCTGTAACGGTAATCGCTGTGTCTGCGCAAGGGTATCCAGAATTTATTCCAGAGGCAAGCGAACTTAAGAATCCGCTTTGGATTGCATCATATATTTCATCAGGTATAGAAGAATCGTGAACAGCGCACACATAGGAATTGCCTTCTCCCCGCTCACGCGGCTCAACACGAATCGCAAGCCCCGCAGTATTTTCTTTTCCTCCAAAAATCTTTGAAAAACGCTCCGTGCAGTCCGCAGAGGAAGTGACCGCCTCTCGATAAGTCACTTGCGGAGCGCCAACTCTGCATTGAACGCCAAAATCGTTTTTCATACGCGTGACAAGGACATCCAAATGCAGCTCGCCCATTCCACTGATAATCAACTGCCCTGTTTCTGCATCCTCGTGGTAAGTGAATGTTGGGTCTTCCTTTGAAAGTATTTCAAGCGTTTCGTTCATTTTTTCGCGTTCGCTCATCGTCTCGCTTTCAAGAGCAACTGAAATGACTGGCTCTGGAAAAATCGGCTCTTCAAGAAGAACAGGATAGCCTTCGCTTCCGATTGTGTCGCCTGTCTGCGCTAATTTCAAGCCTACAAAAACGGCGATATCACCCGCAGAAATTGCTTGTATAGGCTCGCTCTTGTCCGCATGCATACGCAATATCCTGTTCACGCGCTCCCGCTTTTTTTTGTTTATGTTCAAAACTTGATTTCCACTTGCAATTTTTCCCGAGTACATTCTAACGTAACAAAGACTCCCCATCTCTCTGTCATACTGGATTTTAAAGACCAGTCCCAGCGCAGGTTTTGAAGCATCGCAGGGAACCTCCACATTTTCCGTCTCGCCTTTTTTCATGTGAATGCCTCGTGCTGGCGGAATGTCCGTAGGACACGGAAGATAGTCAACGATTGCATCGATTAAAGGCTGAACTCCCTGATTATGACGCGCACTTCCCATCACAAAAGGCACGAACAACTGTTGTATAGTGCCACGCCTGATGGCCGCCTTCAGCTGTTCGAGAGTGATTTCACCGCCTTCAAGATAGATTTCCGCGAGGTCGTCATCACTTGAAGCAACTTGGTCAATGAGTTTTTCACGCCATTTCTTTGCCGCCTCAAGACGGCTTGCATCAATTTCGCTCTCAATTATAGTCTCACCTTCGTCTTCGGCGGAAAAACGCAGCTCTTTCATACGCAAAAGGTCGACAACGCCTTCAAAACTCTGCGCCTCGCCGATTGGAATTTGTAGAGCAACGCACTCCACTCCGAATTTTTCGTGAACATCATTCATAGAAGCAAAGAAGTTCGCGCCAATTCTATCCATTTTATTCATAAAACAGAGGCGCGGAACTTTGAATGTGTCCGCCTGCTTCCAAACGGTTTCTGTTTGTGGTTGCACTCCATCAACAGCGCAAATAACCGCGACCGCGCCATCAAGAACGCGCAAAGAACGCTCGACTTCGGCGGTGAAGTCAACATGTCCTGGTGTGTCAATTATATTTATTTGATAGCCGTTCCAAAATGTGGTGGTCGCCGCCGAGCAAATCGTAATTCCTCGCTCCTGTTCTTGCGCCATCCAGTCCATAGTTGCCTGACCGTCATCGATTTCGCCTATTTTGTGAATTTTCTTTGTATAGTAAAGGATTCGCTCCGTTGTCGTGGTTTTTCCCGCATCAATGTGCGCCATAATCCCAATGTTTCGCGTTTTTTCAAGTGCCATTGCTTTTCCCTCAATATCCTCAATATATAAGTGAGTTTTAAACAAAACTCAAGCTAAAAATCCGCATGCCATTTTAGCAGCTGCCATCATACATCCTCTTGCTTTGGAAGAATAGTAGCATTATAGAGCGTTTTTTTCAAGGTTGCGCATTTAGCCACCCATGGCAACAAGGGCTTGCCGCTCAAACTTTTATTCATTATCTTAAAAAAGCAAGATGCGAAATTGCATTGCAACGAAGTGTAAGACACCGTTTCCAGTCAAAATCGCTCTTGACTTCTTGTTTTTAGGAGGACAGCATGAACGACTGCAAAATCAAAAAAATCGTTGCCCGTGAAATCTTAGATTCGCGCGGCAATCCCACGGTGGAAGCAGATGTTGAACTGGAAGGCGGCGCACTGGGACGGGCTTCCGTTCCATCAGGCGCGTCCACAGGAGTGAACGAGGCTCTTGAACTCCGAGATGGGGACAAAGGACGCTACGGAGGGCTCGGCGTGCAGAAAGCAGTGTCGAATGTGAATGAGGTCATCGCGCCTGCTCTCATAGGAATGAACGCGCTTGACCAGCGTGCATTGGATTTCAAAATGATTTCGCTTGACGGAACGAAAAACAAGTCCAATCTCGGAGCGAACGCGATTCTCGGTGTTTCGCTTGCGGCTGCAAAGGCGGCGGCGAAATCCATCGGTCTTCCGCTTTACCGCTACATCGGCGGCGCGAACTCGTTTGTTCTTCCTGTCCCGATGATGAACATCATAAACGCAGGCGCTCACTCTGACGCTCCGATTTGCTTCCAGGAATTTATGATTCGACCTGTGGGCGCAAAAACATTCCACGAGGGAATTCGCATGGGAAGCGAGATTTTTCATGCGCTCAAATCCCTGTTGAAATCCAGAGGACTTTCCACGGCGGTGGGTGATGAAGGAGGGTTCGCCCCTGCGCTTTCCGGGACAGAGGATGCCCTTGAAACAATCGTCCGCGCTATTGAAACGGCTGGATACAAGGCTGGAAGCGATGTGAAAATCGCGATGGACTGCGCCGCATCAGAATTTTTTCATGACGGAGTATATGACTACACATGGAAAGAAGGGGCGGACGGAAAAAAACGCGATTCTGAGGAACAGGCGGCGTATGTGGAGTCGCTTGTCAAGAAATTTCCAATCGACTCAATTGAAGATGGAATGGCGGAAGGCGACTGGGAAGGATGGAGGCTGCTCACAGAAAAGCTAGGCGAAAAAGTGCAGCTCGTGGGCGACGACCTTTTCGTCACAAATGTGGAGTATCTGCAAAAAGGAATTACACTCGGCTGCGCAAATTCAATTCTCATCAAAGTAAACCAAATCGGAACGCTTTCCGAGACGCTCGATGCGATTGAGATGGCGCATCGGCATGGCTACACAACCGTGACATCACACCGCTCTGGGGAAACCGAGGACACTACAATCGCCGACATCGCGGTGGCGACAAATTCAGGGCAGATAAAAACAGGCTCCGCCTCACGCTCCGACCGTATGGCAAAATACAACCGCCTTTTGCGCATAGAGGAAGAGCTTGGCGCGCGCGCAGTGTACGGATACAAAACATTTTAAATCCGCGTCTAATTATCGCCGCGGATTTTATCTCGAGTTTTGTTCCAAAACTCGCTTATTGTACTTGTCCGCTCACGCGAATGAATTAAGCATCCTCGGAAACTGAAGTTTCCTGCGGTGCTTAATTTTAAAGAACATTAATAGGCTTAATTTGAAAGAGCATTTACGAGTGTTCGCTCATGGCGGTCATTACACTCCAAGCGCTTTTGCTATCATGTGGGCATTTTCATCCTTTGTCTTGTCAGCAATATCGATTTTTATGTCAGCGATTCTTGAGTACACACCACCCCTTTTGACATAAAATTCATGGAAAATGTTTATGATATCCTCCTTGTTTTGGGGATGCTCCCTGGCGATATAGGCTGGAAGATTTGTCCATGTATCATCTGCATTTTGCCGAGCCTTGTTTAAAATACGGTTTATGGCGATATGTTCTGCGACATTTAAAAATACAAAGCTCCCTAAGGGGCGCAAGACTTGCAGCGCAGGAGCGTTATCGCAAATGCCCCCACCTGTTGCAATCACAAGGCGCTTCTGCGAATTTTCGCTTGCAACTCGTTTGCACGCTTCTTCTTCCGCCCTCATAAACATCCCCACGCCTTGCTGTGCGTACAAATCGCGAGGCGACAACCCCGAAACTTCCGTAATAACATCGTCAATATCAACGAATGGACAATTTACCTTTTCGGCAAGCAAACGCCCCTGCGTTGACTTTCCCGAGTGCTTTATTCCCAAAAGGATAACAGAATTATTCATATAAGACAGTATATACTGTATTTTGAGAATTGGCAAATGGGCTGACCACTAGTTGCTACACCAGTTTGTGTTGTTTGTAGATCCGCTCGCACTTTTTGCTTTGCAAAAAGTGTAAGTGGAGTTCTAAAGACAATATGGTGGCTATAGCCCTAGCGTTCGCCTTTTTGCCCCCAGTTATATCATCCACAAAGCCACAAAGCCTTCAGGGCTGATTGTAAAACCCTCAAATTTGTGCTAGGCTTTGCATATGAACTTGTATATTTGCTTAGCTTTTTGCCTTCTGCCATTTTTATCCGCATTTGTTTTGTTCAAGCGCTTTTCATCGGTGAAAATTTCAACGGAATTGATTGCGTCGCTGTTGGCTTTGCTCGCGGTTTTGCCCATCACATTCCTACAGTTTTTTGCAGGAGGAATATTTTCAAAAGCGAATGTGACATCTGCAAACAGCGCAGTCCTTTTATTCCTGCGCGTATTGCTATTCAATGGAATAATCGAAGAAGGATTGAAAATGGCGATTCTGCTTTTAATTCCACGCAAAGCTCTTTCGTTTGGGAATTTCTTTGTCGCATCGGTGCTCAGTGGGCTCTGTTTTGGCTGCTTTGAATCGGTGATATACTTTTTACAGCATTTGCAAAGCGCGAACGAGCGCGGCGCAGATTTAATCTATTATATAATTTTCGCGCGCATCTTCACTTCAGACTTGATTCATACGCTTTGCTCTGGACTATGCGGAATATTTCTATGGTCTTGCTTCATAAAAAAAATTGATGGGATGGCTCTTGTTCTTGCGATTTTGACACACGCTCTGTATGACTTTTTTGCAGGATTCACATCAAACATACGATGGTTTTCCGTCATCGTGATTTTATTTTTGGCGTTGGAGGTGCGCATACACTATAAGAGGGCGAGTGAGGCATCTCTTACTTTATCTCAACGCCATTTATAATCCCATCGAAATAGGTTTTATTTTTGTCATACAGATTTTTAAATACTGTGAGAGATATAACATACTGTTTGTCGGCTGTCTTTTGAACGCTTTTTATATTCTCTGTGGCGGTTCCTGAATCAGGCTGAAAAAAGACTGCGCTTATAATACTGGAAGATGCATTGTTTTTCACATCCACGCTTTTTAAATCGACATATGAATTCCCAACGCTCTGTATCAATTGCCTCACGATAAATGGAGACACGGCAACCTTATGTTCTTCTTCACCTTCAGAAGGTATTGTGTGATTTTGGGGAATCGCACCTATGGACAAAAACGCACTGTCTTGACATTTCCACACATTTTCCATACTTTGTTCCCATTGAGAGTCAAGATGTATCGTCACTCTTTCATCATAAGTGAATTGCGAGGCGGTCGCCTTTTTATGTTTCTTGAAAGAACGCTTGGTATCCGTGAATTTTTCAGGAAGCCCTTCAAAATCTTCAAATGAAGTGTCAGACGAAGAGACGATTCTGCCCGTCGTTACAGCGTAAAAAAGAGGAAGCCCCGATTCGCTCTCTATCGCCTTTATGTTAAAAAGAGGAATCAAGTAATCATACACAACAGAAACATTTCCTCCAAACTGCATGAAATCATCGGTTTTTCTCACTCCCATTTTCAAAAACTGCCCATTCTCAAAATAGTCTTCAGAAGGAGCAATTGAACCCGCCTTTGTGCGTCGTGCATTCAATTCATACACCATATCGTGCAAGTAGTTTATGATTTCCGTGTCATCGGGAGTGTGCGCGCTCACAATTTTTTCTCCCGTCAATTCCATGAAATTCTTCGAAGCATCAATGGTAAAGTAAATCGTCAGCTCCAGCTCAGGCTTTTTTTGCGATTTGTTCGCTGGCGCAAAATAGCGTGCGGCATAGGTGCGCTCATCGTAGGCAAGAAACCCCACATACGAGTCGCGCGAAAACGTTTTGTCCGCATAATACACATATTCGCCCGACATATCGCCTATAAACGGCTCAAAGCCAGGCAGAGAGAATGCGGATGCCGCCACAAAAAACGCCAGCAAAATTGACAGCGCACTTTTTTCTTTTACTATTCTCATTTTCTTCTCTATTTTTTACGCATTCAGTTCTATGCGTTCAATTTCTTCAACTCTTCCCGAACAATTTCAAAAGCCTTTTTCGCAGCCTCATCTTTGGAAACAAGCGCCGCATCCTTTTCAGAACGCAGTTTTAGCTCCACATTCGGAAGATTTTTTTCACCAACAACGATTCGAATTGGATAGCCGATTAAATCTGCGTCCGTGAATTTCACGCCAGGCCGTTCATTTCTGTCATCAAGAAGCACATCAAGTCCCAAGTCGGTCAATTCTCCATAGATTGCATCGGCAACCGTCCTCATCTCACCGTCATACTTTATCGGAATCACCACCACTTGATACGGCGCGGTGCTCATTGTCCAAACAATTCCGTTTTCATCGTGATGCTCTTCAATAATTGAAGCGAGCGTTCTGTCAACGCCAATGCCATAGCTTCCCATAATAGGGGTCACTGGCTTTCCGTTTGCATCAAGATATGTCATATTCATCGACTTTGTGTATTTGTCGCCCAATTTGAAGATATGCCCCAACTCATTGCCTTTTTTTGAGTACATCTTTTCTCCACATTCAGGACAGCAATCCCCTGGAACAACCGTACGCACATCGGCTGTCATAAACGGCGTGAAATCTCGACCAGGCTCAACATGCTTCACATGCACATCCGTTTTTCCGCCCCCAGTAATCGCATCGTGCATATCAAGCACCGTCAAATCAGCCAAAACGGGGATTTCAAGCCCGCTCATTTTGCCATCTGATTGCATTGCGCCCATTGGACCGACAAAGCCGTGCGTTGTTCCTGAATATTTCAAGACTTCCTCGTCATTTGCAAGACACACTTCGCTCGCCTTCAAAGCGGCGGCAAGTTTTGCTTCGTTCACCTCCAAGTCCGCGCGAATTAAAACGCAAAAATAGGAAAGCGGATACAATTTTCCAGACAGCTCTTCCACAGCCTTTAGATTTTTTCCGCCAGGGGCATTTTCCAAATCAAGAGAGGAATTCACCACCCGATAAATCAACGCTTTTATAAATAGTTTTGAAGTGGAATTGAAGAATTTCTCCATGTCAGCGATTGAAAGCACATTCGGAGTCGCCACTTCCTCAATCGGAAGGGGTGTAGGCACTTGCGGTTTTCCGTCATTATCAGTCGGAACATCCGCCTTGCACGAAGCCTTTTCCACATTCGCGGCATATCCGCATTTTGGACATAAAATCAACGTGTCGTCTCCCACTTCGCTTTCCACCATAAACTCTTCGCTTCCAGAACCGCCCATCGCGCCCGTATCCGCCTTTACAGAAATCGTAGAAAGCCCCAGCCGCTTGAAAATTCTTCTGTAAGCCGCAGCGCATTTTTCATAAGACTCACTCAAAGATGTCTCGTCCGCGTCAAAAGAGTATGCATCCATCATTATGAACTCTCGCCCGCGCATAACGCCATATCTTGGGCGAATCTCATCGCGATATTTCGTATTTATTTGATACACGAAAATCGGAAGCTGCTTGTAGCTCGAAAGCCCCTCGCGAATAAGCGCAGTGAACGCCTCTTCCGCAGTCGGGCTCACCACCATATCCTGACCTGTTCTTGTTGTCGCGGTGAGCATCTCGCCATGCATTTTGTCCCAACGCCCAGACTCCCGCCAAATATCCCCAGGAACAACCACCGTGGGTTTCATTTCCAAAAGTCCCGAAGCATCAAGCTCCTCGCGAATAATAGTCTCAACCTTTCTCAGGCTTCGCAATCCAAAAGGCATATACGAATACAGCCCATTTCCTAACTTTCGCACCATTCCCGTTCTCATCATCAACTGATGGCTCGCAATAAGAGCATCATTCGGCGCATCGCGCAATGTAGAAATAATAGTTTGTGTCGCTTTCATACTGTATGATTATATAGAAAAAGGGGCAAGGTTGCAATGACTGGGCGCAAGATGTGTTCTCCCACTCGCCTTTCACGGTCCGCTCACGCTCGGTCTTTGCGGTCGCTTCGCTCAATCCGCAAATCCTGCCTACGGATAAAATTATCTTCAGTTTTTTATAAAATAAAAAACTGCGAGCAGACCTACTATAAACAATAAATGCCTTGAAAATCTAGCGGTCTGCCACACTCGGCGCAGCACATATATCCACAGCAAATCCCTCTGCCGTCTCAAAAGCCATCGTATGTTCACCCCAACGGCAAAATTTCACGCAAATTCAAAATGCGCTGGTTTTCGCTGCCGCGGAATTTGAGGGAGATGTTTTTTTGAGATTCTATAAATGGACCATCAACCAAAATGTCAATGTATTTGAGCATTTCATTTGTTGCTTCGCACCTTTTCTTTGCGCTCTCGCCTATCAAATCGCGCTCCAAAACATAGCCGGTGTAGCACCAAATTGTTTTTTTCGGAAATGTCTCTTTTACTTTGCGCAAAAACGGAGCGAGAACACGTTGGTTCTCCTCCTCAAAAGGCTCTCCCCCAAGAACCGTCAACCCCGCAATGTATGACGGACGCAACGCCTCTATAATTTCGGCTTCAGTCTGCTCTGTAAATTCAGTGCCAAACTGAAAGTCCCATGTCTCGCTTTGAAAGCATCCTGGACAATGGTTTCTACACCCTGAAACAAAAAGAGAAACGCGCACCCCATCTCCATTGGCAATGTCAGTTTTTTTTATGTTTCCGTAATGCATACCTTCCTATCCTTACGCAGATGTAAAGCCACCTTGCACCTTTTGCGAGAGCAAAAGTGCGACCTAACCTTCGACCGATTGAAACTGGTGTACCAACTAGCGGTCAATATTGTTGTAGAACATGCTTTCACTTTTTTTGCGAAAGCAAAAAAAGTGAAAGCTGACCTTCGACTATCTAAAAGAGGTGCATCTTCTAGCGGTCAGCCCTGCTCCTTCGCGAATGTTTTTTGCATAATCATAAAACTCGAAATTAAGCCCTTTATAATTCCAGTGTTACAAATGCAACACCCGCTCTTTGATTTCCTGCGTTCGCCCCTGATTCCAATATTGCGTCCCAATATACCCGCATGTTCTTCGTGCAACATTCATCGTTGTTTGGTCATGGTTTCCACAGTTCGGACATTCCCAAATCAATTTTCCGTCATTATCCGTCACAATTTGGATTTCACCCGTGTATCCACATTTTTGGCAACAGTCGCTCTTTGTGTTCAACTCTGCGTACATGATATTTTCATAGATGTGCTTTAAAACCGCCATCACCGCAGGGATATTGTTCTCCATATTCGGCACTTCCACATAGCTCACCGCGCCACCTGGACTCAACTCCTGGAACTGGCTTTCAAACGTGAGCTTTTCAAACGCATCAACTTGTTCTGTAACATGCACATGGTAGCTGTTTGTGATGTAGTTTCTGTCTGTCACACCCCCAATCACACCAAATCGGCGTTTCAAGCACTTCGCAAATTTATATGTTGTGCTTTCAAGCGGCGTTCCATACAGTGAAAAATGGATTGTGGTTTCTTCGCGCCATTTTGCGCACGCCTCGTTCATGTGGCGCATAACATCAAGCGCAAACGGAGTTGCAGTCGGGTCAGTGTGCGGCTTTCCCGTCATATAGCGAACGCACTCGCACAATCCAGCATAGCCCAATGAAATCGTAGAGTACCCATTATACAAAAGCGCATCGATTTTTTCGCCTTTTTTAAGACGAGCCAACGCTCCGTTCTGCCACAAAATGGGGGCAACATCACTTGGAGTTCCCAAAAGCCTCTTGTGTCGAATCATCAATGCTCTGTGGCATAGCTCAAGCCGCTCGTCAAAAATCTTCCAGAACTTTTCTGTGTCTCCTCCCGATGAACACGCCACATCCACAAGATTCAGCGTAACCACACCCTGATTAAATCTTCCGTAAAATTTCGGCTGATTTGTTTTTGGGTCGCGGTACACCGTCAAGAAAGAGCGGCATCCCATGCACGGATAACAGTTTCCTTCCTTCAACTCAAGCATTTTCTTTTCAGAAATGTAGTCGGGCACAAGACGACGAGATGTGCACTTTGCAGCCAATTCCGTAAGATAATAATATTTCGCACCCTCTTCAATGTTGTCTGGTTCAAGAACATAAATCAATTTTGGAAACGCAGGAGTCACCCAATAGCCCCGCTCATTTTTTACACCTTGATACCGCTGCTTTAAAACTTCCTCAATAATCAACGCAAGGTCTTCTTTTTCCTGCTCGGTCTTTGCCTCGTTCAAGTACATAAACACCGTGACAAAAGGACTTTGACCGTTCGTTGTCATAAGAGTGACAACTTGATATTGAATTGTTTGCACTCCACGAGCAATCTCATCGGCAAGACGACGACGCACCATATAATCAAACTGTTCAGGAGTATAATGTATGCCCGTGATTTTTGCAGTGTCTTCAAGCTCTTTTTTTATTTTCTGTCGACTCGTGTCAACAAAGGGAGCAAGATGTGTGAGTGAAACGCTCTGCCCACCATATTGACTTGACGCAACCTGAGCAATAATCTGTGTGGCTATGTTACACGCCGTGCTGAATGAATGTGGTCTGTCTATTTTTGTGCCACTTATCACCGTTCCGTTTTGAAGCATATCCTCAAGGTTCACCAAATCGCAGTTGTGCATATGCTGTGCAAAATAGTCGGCATCGTGAAAATGAATGATTCCGTCTTCATGCGCCTGAACAATATCCTCGTCAAGCAAAAATCGCTTTGTGATGTCTTTGGAAACTTCGCCCGCCATATAGTCACGCTGAACGCTCACGACCGTTGAATTTTTATTTGAGTTTTCCTGCTTCACTTCCTCATTGCAACATTCAAGGAGACTTAAAATTTGCTTGTCGGTTGAATTTGCCTGTCGCATCAAGGCATGGCGATAGCGATAGGTGATATACAGCTTTGCAACAGAGAACGCCCCCTGCCCCATTATCTCGGTTTCAACGAGATCCTGAATCGCCTCAACATTCATTTCAGTTGAAGACTTGCTGCAAGCGTCTGCAATGCGGCTAGAGATAGTCTGAATTTGCTCCCGAGAAAGCTGCTCTGAAACGGGCACCTGATTATTCGCCTTTGTGATTGCCGTAGCGATTTTACTTATATCAAATAGTACTTCTTCACCATTGCGCTTAATAATTTTCATGCCCTTTCCTCCCAAAAAAGTCAATTGCAAAATTGCAATTTTGTGATTGACTTTTTAAGCACATTCGTAATGAAATGTCTCGCAACGAGCGCGCAGCACGAAGTTTCAAACAGAATGTGCAGTATATAACAAGTTTGCAACGCCAACTTGAGTTGCAAGCAGTCGCGCCATTTAAGAGACTGCTTGCATACTTTCCCCTTTACAAGCCAATTTACAAACCATTCATTAAAAAAGACACTAGATATAGTGTCTTTTCATTTTTGAGTATACTACTAATAGCGTTTTGTTACAATATAGAATTTGGAAGTTTTTTGATAAATTTTAATATTTTTTACACATTAAATTTAAAGAACAAAACATCGCCGTCTTGAACCACATACTCTTTTCCTTCCTGACGATATTTTCCCGCCTCCTTGATTTTTTGTTCGCTGCCATATTTCTTCAAGTCATCTATAGAATATGCTTCCGCGCGAATAAAGCCTTTTTCAAAATCCGTGTGAATCACGCCCGCGGCTCTAGGAGCTTTGTCTCCCGCATGAATCGTCCATGCACGGCACTCATCGCTCCCTCCTGTAAAAAATGTGCGAAGCCCCATCAAATGATACGCTTTTCTCGCAAGAGACGCGAGTCCGCTTTCAGAAAGTCCTGCCGCATCCATAAAATCCTTTCGTTCCCCTGCATCGGTGATTTCAGACAAATCCGCCTCGAATTTTCCACAAATCACCACGACCTCGGAATGCTCGCTTTCAGCGATTTTCTTTACAATCTCAACATACTTATTTGTTTGCGTCGCAATAGAATCTTCGTCAATGTTCGCCACATACAGAGTTGGCTTCATCGTAAGCAAAAACATATCGCCAAGAGCCGTCTTTTCATCGTCCGTCAAATCTGCAAGGCGAGCGCATTTCCCATCCTGCAAAAGCGGTTTTATTTTTGAAACCGCGCTGTTCCACGGAGCAAGTTGTTTTTCCGCGTCCTTTCCAAGCGCACGAACAGTTTTCACATTTTTTTCCTCTCGCCTTGCGATTGTCTGCAAATCCGCCTGCGCCAACTCGTAGTTTATCGTCAAAATGTCGCTTTCAGGGTCAATTGCAGCCTCTGTGTTCGCGTCCTCGCGAACATGCATAATATCAGGATTCTCAAAGCATCGCACAACATGGGCAATACACGCAGTCTCCCGGATATTCGCCAAAAACTGATTTCCCAGCCCCTCTCCACTTGACGCACCTTTTATCAAGCCCGCAATATCAACAAATTTCACAGTCGCAGGCGTTTTTTTCTTCGGCTGATGTATTTCCGCCAAAAAGTCCAGCCGTGCATCGGGCAGCTCCACAATTCCAATATTTGGGTCAATTGTACAAAACGGAAAATTTTCCGCAGCGGCAGGCGCCGCAGTCAGCGCAGAAAAAATCGTTGACTTCCCCACATTCGGCAACCCCACAATTCCACAATCCAAAGACATATATCCCCTCGAAAAAAATATTTTTTATTCCAGCAAATCATAACATCACTTGCACATTTACTGTAGCACAAAATGCGGGGGAATGCAATGAAAGGGCGAACACGAGCAAATACACCAATAATTGCTCAGCGTAGTTCGCCTCGCACTTTTGCATTCGCAAAAGGTGTGCACTGGTAGTACAGTGACGAGCACTTGTAAACACACCGATAACTGCTCAGCGCAGTTCGCCTCGTCCTTTTGCATTCGCAAAAAAATGAAAGCTGGTTCTACAGTGACGAGCACTTGTAAACACACCGATAACTGCTCAGCGTAGTTCGCCTCGTCCTTTTGCATTCGCAAAAAAATGAAAGCTGGTTCTACAGTGAC
>X363_Desmarests_Spiny_Pocket_Mouse__coassemble_796_pt1 | contig 15329 bp, 17 predicted proteins | sample X363_Desmarests_Spiny_Pocket_Mouse__metabat2_high_PE_007 | metagenome-assembled genome bin X363_Desmarests_Spiny_Pocket_Mouse | reverse complement strand
ATGAACAATTCAAAACGCCGCAATACGCATCGCCTCGTCCGTCAATCAAATTGTCACCGCTCTCTTCCGCCGCCGCCGCGTACATGACAGGACCATCGAAATTTTTTGCGATAAGCGTTTCAGGAGTTTCAGGTCCAAAGTTTCCCAGGAAAACGCAAAGCGCGTTGCACCCTGCTTTTTTCACATCTTCAATCGCCCTGAGCATATCAAGCTCATTTTCCACAGTAACTTTGCATTCATAAAGCTCTGATGTGTCGCCATAAGCCTTGACGATTGCCGCGCGTCGGCTTTCTGAAAGCGAGATGATAAAGCAGTCGCGACTAACGGCGATGATTCCCAATTTCACTTGAGGAATGTTTCCCATTTTTATCATAAAAAACTCCAAAATAAAAAGTCAATAACGAAATTTCAATTTCGGTTTTGACTTTTTAGGCACATTCGCAATGAAATGAGAATGTGCAGTATATAATAAGTTTGCAACGCAAACTTTAGTTGATGACAACCGCGATATTTTAGCGGTTGTCATCATACTTCCTAATTTTTTTTGAAGGAAACTTCAGTTTCCGAAAAAAAATCCGCGCTTTGCAACGAAGTGAAAAGCGCAGTCAATATCAAGTTGCAACGCAACTTGTAGACGAAAGTTTCGACAAGATTTCTAGCGGAACTTTCGTCATAACTCCTAAAAATTTTTGCGAAACAAATTTTGCTTCGCGATTTTATATCGAAATTCGCAACGCGATTTTTTACATAGTTCTTTGCGCTCAAATCTTTATTTTATCATCAAAATCAACAACAAGGACATTGTAGTCATGTAAAACTTTTCATATCGTTCAAATTCTTTACGAAAAGCAAATTCGCTCTACATAATTTTCTCCCATTTCCATAAAAAAATCAAGAATAAATGTAATTTTCTGTGTTTTTTGTGTGCCGTCCTCATCTTCATTAGAATATCCAAAAGATGTTCAAAAAAGCAATTGAGTTTTCCCAAAATTGTAATTTTGGGAAAACTACCCTAGATGTAATTTATGCAATATTAAAATTATAGCATGTTTTATTGATATTACATACAATATTTTATATAATGAAAGAAAGAAGCAGGACGATGATTGAACTCTAAACGACTGCTCTGTGTAAAAGAGAAAAGAGTATTTTATGGCGAATGAATGGACGAAAGAAGAAACAATTGTGGCGTTTAATGTTTATTGCAAAATACCATTTAAAAACTCAAACAAAGCAAATCCTACAGTAATAAAATATGCAAAAATTCTAGGACGCTCGCCATCAGCATTAAATATGAAAATTGGAAACTTTGGAAGACTTGATCCAAATTTGAAAGCGCAAGGAATTGTCGGACTTGGACACGGAAGCAAGATGGAAGAAATTGTTTGGAATGAATTTGCCGACAATCCAGAAAAACTTGCTTACGAAAGCGAATTGTTGATTGCAAAATTTGCGAAAAAAGAAATCGAAGAGACTTCCGAAATTGATTTAGAAAATCTTCCGCAAGGAAAGGAACGAACAGCCGTCATAAAGCAAAGAGTAAACCAATCATTTTTCCGTAGTGCAGTTTTGTCGTCCTACAATTTTTGCTGTTGCATTTCAGGCATCAAGATTCCTTCGTTGCTTGAAGCGTGCCATATCGTTGATTGGGCAAAAGATGAAAAACAACGGCTCAATCCAACTAACGGTCTTTGCATGAATTCATTCTTCCACAAATCCTATGACAAAAATTTGATTGCAGTTACGCCTGACTACGAAGTAAAAATTTCGGAAAAACTTTTAGAGTCAATCGAAAACGAAAAATTCAAAACTTATTTGAAAAGCGTGCAGAGTTCAAAAATAAAATTACCCGACCGATTTTTACCAAACAAAGAATTTTTGGATGCACATTACAGGGAGTTTAGAGATGGAAACTAAAGCAGACTTAATCGACAACTCCATATTCTTCAACGCCAGCAAAGACAATACGAATTTCGTTTACAAACTTGTGGGTAATGTTGACGACAACTTTATGCAAACATTTAATTCATTGGAAACAAAACAAGGACATACCGACATTTTCGCTAGAATGGATTTCTTGAATGAAAGCAAAATCAATTTGGAATTTATTTGCCCTATGACTTACACAACAACCCAAAATCTTGTAATGGCTTGTGGAATGGAAATGCCTTCAATCGTTGGTGAAATGCTTTATTTTTACTACTATGTAAACAAAGGAAAAACGACTGACATTTCTGACTGTTTGCCGTGGCTTTGCAGTAAAAATCCTGCAAAATATACTTTTGATAACTTAGACAACCTTTATCGTTATCGAATTCAAACGCTGCTCTATGCAATGTTCACAGGATTACGTTTTTCAAAGCCATGGAACTGCAAAAGCGATGTAAATGGTGGCTACATTGCGGTAAAAACAGATGGCGATGTTGTTGCATATCGCTCATGCATTGCAGATGAGTTCAAGGAATTTTTATTCAACAAACTTCGCTTTGAAAGTCCAAGTTGCTCTCGCCACCAGTGTATGAGTATAGAAAAGAAGAATGGGGAATATTTTATCAAGTTTCCGTTACAAATTAGATTTGCTTTGAAGAATAAGACTACACAAAATTAGTTTTACTTTTTACATTTCTAATGACACATAGATTTCTTGCATTGTTTTTTTATTCTTATTTTCTTTTATGCATAATTTCAAATTTTGAAATTTTCTCTTTATAACTGGAAATAATATTCTTGTCTTTCAAAATCTCAAGCAACACATTCTATTCTCATTTGTTTTTTCGAGATTAGAATGTTTACCATCTTTTAAAGTCAATTTTGAATATTCATTTCCACATTTTGAAAGAATTTCAATTACAGAAGATTCGTCAAAATTATTACCTTGTAATATTATAAAATCTATGACATGTTCAGAATTATCTTCCGCAAGTACAATGGCAATTTCTTTTATTGGCATTGGGAGAGTATCAGAAATTTTCAATTTTACAATAACATCAGATAGAAAGTATTCATCCAAATTTGAAAAAGCCGTATCGTACAGTTCTTTTCTCTTTTGTATTAAAATATCTCCAGAATTCTGAATGCTTATAACAGGGATAATCGGAATAATGAATTCAAAAAATTTAGTCCGAGTTTATCTTCAAAAGCATCATCTCTTAACGCATAAATAAACACAAGTTTTTGATTTATATTTTCATAATTGTTTATCAGAGTGTTCAGTTCTCTAAGTTTTGTAAATATTTCTGTATACTTAAAACTATCTAAATCCTCAAAAATAACATCATCATCAACATCTGTTTTAGGTGCTAGGTGTTGAAACAAAACATTCGTTGTATCATTTTTCTTTTCGACTTGTTGTCCACTCATAAAATCTCTTATTTTACAAAAACCGCTTTCCTTGCATACCTCCTAGAATTTTTTAAGAGGTATGCACTCCCCTCCCTACCCAATCACCGTTTCCGCCAGCACCAGCACTTTGTCCACGCAGGATTCAACGCACACTCCGCACCCAGTGCATTTCTCCCTGTCAATTATGGGAAGACCTGACGACACATCGATTGCGCCTTCGGGGCATTTTTTTGCACAAAGACCACATTTGAAACATCCTTTTGAGCAGTCTTTTCGGATTTGCGCCTTGTTCTCGCTCTTGCTTGAACACAGGGCAATCGCGCCTTTTGTGTCTTTGTCCAAAATTGAAATCAATTTTTTAGGGCACGCTTTCACGCATTTTCCGCACCCGATGCACTTTTCGTAATCTATTATGGGCAATCCATTTTCGCCCATCGTCAACGCGTCAAAAAGGCACTCCTTCACGCAATCGCCAAAACCGATGCACCCAAACGCACATTTTTTTGTTCCGTGCATAACCTGTTCTGCGGCGGCGCATGTCTTCACGCCGTTGTAGACACCCTTTTCTTTCGCGCAAGTCTTATCTCCCTTGCAAGCGATTATCGCAACGCGAGGCTTCACTTCCACTCCTGCTTTTCCTAAAATCGCAGCGATTTTGGAAGCGGTTTCACTTCCTCCCGCCACGCAGCCGTTTGATTCCGCCTCTCCTTTTACTACCGCGCTCGCAAATGCATCACATCCCGCAAGTCCACAGCCTCCGCAATTCGCACCGCTCAATGCATCCCGCACATTCTGGATTTTTGGATCAACAGTGACATTAAAAATCTTTTTAAAAAGTCCCAAAAGAACGCCTAAAATAAAAGCGATTGCAATGGCAACAATTACTGTATATAAAATTGTGTTCATAAAAACCTCTTGTGTAAGGGGCGAACGCTCGTTTTTTCACCCTTTATTATTTGGTAGAAGTTCGCCTCGCACTTTTTTCGTATGCACAAAAAAAGTGAAAATACTGTCTAACCGCAAATTGCGAAAGCAATTTTTAGGCTGTCCAACTTTACTTTATCAAGCCCTTGAACCCCAAGAACGCAAGGCTTAAAAGTCCTGCAGAAATATACAAGATCGGCGTTCCCTTAAAGGCATTTGGAACATTCGCCGTCCTCAACCGTGAACGAACCCCACTCATGATAACCATACTGAGCAAAAATCCCATCGCCGTGCCAAACGCATACACCAAACTGTGCGCATAGTTGTAATTTTTTCCGATGCAATTGATTGTAACTCCAAGCACGGCGCAGTTTGTTGTGATAAGCGCAAGATACACACCCATAGAATTATACAGAGACGGCACTTGCTTTTTCAAAAAGAATTCGACCAACTGGACAAGAGATGCAATCACAAGGATAAAGAACAATGTCTGCAAAAATTCAAGATGGAGCGGAACCATCACAAAGTTGTAGAGCGGCCATGTCACCAAAGTTGCCAAAATGATAACAAAAGTCGTGGCAAGCCCCATACCCACAGCCTTTTCAGTGTCATTTGTCATTCCAACGAATGGACAGATTGCTAAATATTGAATCAAAACAACATTATCAACAATCGCAGCCTTTAAAAATATGCTTAAAATCTCACTCATTTTGCACCACCTGTCTCCACTGATTCGCCTGCGTTCAAAGCCCTCAATGCTTTCTGCCTTCTCTTTTGTCGATGGGCATATGCCGCCTTTGAACCTTGCACAATCGCCGCAAGACCTCCAAACACCATGAATCCGCCAGGCGCGCTGTTAAAAACGCCAATCCGAAACTGCTCGGGAATCAACTCAAGTTTTAGGCTTGTTCCCGCCATAAGCGTTCCGCCTCCGAACAGCTCTCGTATCAGCGAAATCAAAACCAAAACCATCGTGTATCCAATGCCCATGCCAAGCGCGTCCAAAATTGAATCAAGCGTTGTGTTCTTTGACGCGAACGCCTCCACACGCCCCATGATAATGCAGTTCACCACAATGAGGGGCAGGAAAACTCCCAGCGCATCATACAAACTCTGCACATACGCTTGCAAAATCATTTGCACTATCGTGGTAAATGCCGCGATTATAATGATAAAAATGGGAAGCCGAATCGCCTGTGGAATCAATTTCCGAAAAACACTGATTACAATTTCGCTCATCACAAGAACAAACGTCATTCCCATTCCCATTCCAAGCCCATTGAACACGCTCGTCGTCACCCCAAGCGCGGAGCAAAGCCCGATATTCAAGACAATCAACGGATTTTCCCGTATAAATCCATTTGTAAAAATCGCAAGTTTCTTTTTCACTGTAATCTCCAAAATTTATGTATAGTTTTCGTAAGCGAAAACTGCGAGCTGACCTTCGATAAATAAAAACTGGTGTACTATCAGCGGTCAGCCCCTCCAAAAAATCATAAGGAGGGGAAAGCCTTCCCCTGCGGTCGCACTTCGTTGCGCCCTACCCTTTCTAGCGGGGTGCGCTCGCAGTTAGCCCATTAGGGCGAAGCTTCAAGCGCACCCCGCAACGCCCTACACGAGGCTACAATTGGTCGTAAAAGTAAGTTCCATTAGCCTCGCTACCAAGTTTTGTTCGTGGGCGAACAAAACTTGCTTATTATTTATCTAAAACCTTTTTTAATGTCTCGCAGGCTTCGTTCACCAAATCGCCCACCGCTCGGCTCGTTATTGTCGCTCCGCTGATTGCATCAAAAGATTCCCCAAGCACAAATCCATCCTCCGCATTTTTGCCTGTAAATTGCCCATAAAATGTTTTTCCGTTTGAAAGCGCAAATGTAGGGTCGCTCGCTTTTTGTCCAAAACCTGGGGAATCAGTGTTCTCAAGAAATTGAACGCCACTCACTGTAAAATCAGCATTCAAGCCCACGATTATTTTCGCCCTGTCATATGTTGGTCCAGAAGCCTGAAGAACTGCACCCACCACTTCTCCACCCTTTTTTGCAAGGTACACATCGGAGAGCAAAATCGCAGGGTTTGACGCAGAAAAAGTCTCATCAACAGGAGAAAACTCGTCTGCATTCTCAAAAACCTTTCTCATCGCGACATTCGCTTTTCTTATCTGGTTCTCTTGAATTTTCGGAGCGGTAACAGTGTTCACCAGTGCCAAAACCGCGCATGAAGCCACCGCATAGCACACTAAAACAAGTCCAAGCCGAACCATCTCTCCAATTCCAAGGGATTCTTTTGTTTCCGTCATATTCACGCTCATTTTGCAGCCCCCTTCTTCCCATATCCATACATTCGAGGAGTTAGGTTATTCAAGAACGGAGCAACCGCGTTCATTATCAGAATGCTGAACATCACGCCTTCTGGATAACCGCCAAATTCCCGAATCAAGAATGTTATAAGCCCACAGCCAAAGCCAAACACCAGTCGTCCAGGCTTTGTGACAGGGGCTGTTGCATAATCCGTGACCATAAAACACGCGCCAAACGCCACACCACCCGTCAAAAGAGCAAGCACTGCGTGGTGAACGCCCTCAATAATTCCCCCCGAAATATGGGCAAAAAATGTCCCAACAAAAACCGTCAACACAAATGAAAGCGGGGCGCGCCAATCAATTATATTCGTTGAAAACAAGAATACAAATGAAATCAAAATCAACAGAATAGAAGTCTCTCCAATGCATCCGCCTTTATTTCCAATAAAAAAATTCCACAGAGTAGAAGAATCAAATGCAACTTGATTTTGCGCTATCAGAGAAAGAGGTGTCGCGCTTGAAACTGCGTCAGTCATAAAGCGAGTGTTCTGCCAATTCGCGCCAAGCACACTCGGAAAACTGATGAACAAAACAGCGCGTCCCGTCAGCGCAGGATTGAACACGTTCTGCCCAATTCCGCCAAAAAGCCCTTTCGCCACAACCATCGCAACAAGCGCACCCAAAACCACCATCCAAATGGGCACTGTTGGGGGAATGACAAGAGCCATCATCACTCCCGAAACGCATGCTGACAAATTAGAAATGCGCACTGTTTGCCTCGTGAGCCTCTGGAATAGAAGCTCAAAAATCACACAAGAGGCGACGCTCGTTAAAACAACAGCAAGTGCGCTCACTCCAAAAAACACAACGCCCGCCACAACTTCAGGAAGAAGGGCAATCAGCACCATCGCCATTATTTTTTGTGTGCTTGCTTTTTTTGAAAAATGCGGACTTGAGGAAAGATAGAGAGGACTTTCCCTTGCCGTCTGATTCGCCGCAGATTGGTTTGCAATAGTTTGACTTTCAGCCATCACTTCGCCTCCGATTTTTGACTGTTTTTCTCTTCCGCTTGTTTTTTCGCCAAAAGGTCAGCCTTTATTTTCTCTTCCGCCATCATACCACGCACTTTGCTCTTCCCGAGCCTGAACCGTTGCACAAGTCGAACATTAGCGGGGCACACATAGGCGCAAGAACCGCATTCAATGCAATCCATCAAGCCGAAGCCGCGCGCCTTTTTGTATCTTCCTGCGTTCATCTCCCGAACCATCAAAACAGGACTCAAACGCATCGGGCAGACCTTTATGCATGCACCACAACCAATGCATGGGTCTTCATCAACTAAAAATGTTTCTCTTTCCGTTAAGAATGTAACACCGCTCGTCCCCTTTACAATCGGAAAATCGCTGGAAGCCATTGAAAATCCCATCATTGGTCCTCCCGAAATGATTTTTACGGTATGATTCTCTTGGTTTTCTTTGAGCGTAAAATATTCTGGCGACAAGTCACTCACTAATGTTCCAACAGGAACGCGCACGTTGCACGGCTTTTCCACCGCCCCTCCGCTGATTGTCAAAACGCGTTCCACCACGGGTTTTCCCAAACGGAACGCATCGCTTATCGCACATACGGTGCCCACATTGCTGATAATGCATCCTGCATCAGCGGGAAGCTTCGCAGTGGGAATCTCACGTCCAAGGCATGCGCTCACAATGAATTTTTCCGCCCCTTGCGGATATTTTGTCTTCACAAGGAGAACAGATATTTTTCCATTGTATTTTTTTTCAGAAATCTCTTTTTCCAAAATCGGCTTTATATACGCTTTGTTGTCCTCAAGCGCAATGATTCCCTTTGCTGTGCCAACTATATGGAGAATAATCGCAAGCCCGTCTATGACCTTTTGGGTTTCCTCTTGCAAAAGCCGCTCGTCACAGGTCAAATACGGCTCGCATTCGGCGGCGTTTACCAAGCAATAGTCAATCACCTTGTCGCTCGGGGGATTCAATTTCACATGGGACGGAAATGACGCTCCCCCCATTCCAACAACTCCAGCATCTTTTATGCGAGCCAACGCCACTTCTTTTGAAACAGAAAACGGGTCTATTGCATCCATAAATGCAGTGCGGTTCTCCCCATCGCTTTCTATAATGATACACGGAGCTTCATTGTTTCCCGTGACAACACAATTCTGGATTTTCTTTACCTTGCCAGAAACAGAGGAATGGACAGGACAATTCATATATTTTTCGCCATCCGCAATCTTTTGTCCAATGGCAACCTCATCTCCAACTTTTACAACCGGTGAATTTGGAGCGCCACCTTGAGTTATCGGAATAGTGACCGTTTTGCTCAAAGGAAACGCATCCAAAATCGCAAAGCCGTTCGCCAATTCCTTATTTTCAAGAGGATGCACTCCTCCTTTAAAAGTAAATGTTTTCATATAGTAGTTATTTTATAATATATTGAAAAAAAAGTACACTGAAAAATATTCGTAAACACGGAAATCAACTTTTGGGCGTTTGCTCTGTTCCCGTTTATGTTGCTCCCATATATTCAATAAAACTTGGTGTAATAACTCGTGGTTTGCCTCGTGGTCAGCCTTGTTGCTAAAAATGCAATTCATCGTTATACTTCCACTAGGTTATAGTATACGAGGTCATTATGAAAAAATTATTTTTGTTTCTTGCCGTCACTTTGGCTTTCGTTTCTTGCAAAGCGGTAAAAAAGACGAACGGGGAATTGAAGGAAAATCAATCGCTTTCCTCTTGCAATGGAAACTGGACTCTTGTTTTGTTTATGAAAGATGGAGTGGCGCAAACATTGGTCAAATCGGATTTGACGATTCTGCCCATTGAAAACGGTCAAGCGGATGTCAGCGGTTCTATGGGCGCAAATCGTTTTATGGGAAAGATTTCTTATGATAGTGAAGGCGCAATAAAATCCAGTCCATTGGCAAGCACAAGGATTGGCGCCAGCGCGGAAGTTATGGAATTCGAACGGGATTTTTCGGAATTTTTCAGCGGAATCACTTCCTATTCTGTAGGAAAAGAAAGCGGAGAGGCGTTTCAATCTCTTGTGCTAAAAAACGACAAGATGAATGCATATATGCGATTCACCAAAAATTCACCATTTTATGCCACATGGCGGCTTCTTGCAGTGAACAGCGGAAATGCGGTGGAAAGCGTTGACTCCGATGCAACAATTACGATTGAACAAAAAAGCGCGTCTGTTTTTACTGGAATAAACCAAGCGAATCTTGGCGCAGAAATCAACGAAGAAAAAATGCTTGTCCACTTTACTGACGGACCAATGACGAGCGCAGCAGGAAGCGAGGAAGATATGCGCGTGGAACATTTTTTGATGCAGAACATACTAAATGCGGACAGATATGCGCTTTCAGGCGACACATTCTCGCTGTATTCTGGTGATACTCTGCTCTTGGAATTTACGCGCCGAGAACCACTGTAAAGGAGGTATGATAAAAAGTCGCACAAATGAGGGGTCTGTTTTTATGGAAAACAAAAACATTCGGGAGCGAGAGGAGCTGCACAAGGCGATTTGGGCGATAGCGGACGATTTGCGCGGCTCGGTTGACGGCTGGGATTTCAAGCAATATGTCTTGGGCATAATGTTTTATCGCTACATTTCGGAGAACATAACGAACTACATAAACGAAGGCGAACGCAAGGCAGGTGATGAGGCATTCGACTATGCCAAACTTTCAGATGAAGAGGCGGAAACGGAACGAAACAGCCTTGTGAAAGAAAAGGGATTTTTCATTTTGCCGTCCGATTTGTTTTGCAATGTGTGCGAAAAAGCCGAAAAAGACGAAAACTTGAATGAAACGCTGGAAAAAATCTTCAGGAACATAGAGAATTCTGCAAAAGGAGCGGAAAGCGAAGACGATTTTTCAGGGCTTTTCGACGACATCGATGTGAACTCAAACAAATTGGGAGCAACGGTGGCAAAAAGAAACGAAAGACTCGTAAAAATCCTCAAAGGAATCGCGGGGATTCCGCTTAAGGATTACAAGGAAAATTCAATCGACGCTTTTGGAGACGCGTATGAATTTTTGATGACCATGTATGCCTCGAACGCTGGAAAATCGGGAGGGGAATTCTACACTCCTCAGGAAGTGAGTGAGCTTTTGACGAAACTCGCAATTTACGGAAAAACTTCGGTGAACAAAGTGTACGACCCCGCCTGCGGTTCAGGCTCATTGCTTTTGAAAGCGGCAAAAATCTTGGGCAAGGAAAATGTGAGGAACGGCTTTTATGGACAGGAAATCAATCTGACCACCTACAATCTCTGCCGAATCAATATGTTCCTGCACGACATCGGCTACGACAAATTCGACATCGCATGTGAGGACACCTTGACTGCTCCGCAACATTGGGACGACGAACCTTTCGAGGTGATTGTCTCGAATCCGCCGTACTCGATAAAATGGGCGGGAGACGACAACGCCCTCTTGATAAACGATGTACGCTACTCTTCCGCCGGCGTACTCGCACCAAAATCAAAAGCGGACTTCGCATTCATAATGCACAGTCTTTCGTGGCTCGCGACAAACGGCACGGCTTCAATCGTTTGCTTTCCTGGCATTTTGTACAGAGGCGGCGCGGAGCAAAAAATCAGAAAGTATTTAGTTGACAACAACTTTGTGGACTGCATAATCCAACTGCCCGAAAACCTTTTCTTTGGCACGAGCATCGCGACATGCATAATGGTCTTGAAGAAAAGCAAAAAGGACAACAGCACATTGTTCATCGATGCGAGCAAAGAGTGCGTAAAAGTGACAAACAACAACAAATTGACAGACGAAAATATAGCCGCCATCGTAGAAATCTTTGCAAACCGAAAGGACAAGGAATACACCGCAAAACTCGTTTCAAACAACGAGGTCGCAGAAAACGACTACAACTTGTCCGTCTCAACCTATGTGGAACAAGAGGACAAGCGCGAAAAAGTTGACATTGCGCGCCTCAACGCAGAGATAGAAGAAATTGTCGCTCGGGAAAATGTGTTGCGCACCGAAATCGACAAAATCATAAGGGAAATAACAGTATGACAGAGCGGGAAATAAACAAAAAAAGCCTCGAGAACGCGAAAAGGCTTTTTTCGGAAAACATAATCGACACATTCGAGGTAGGAACGACAAAGGGACTGTGCCAAATCCACGGCTTTATTTTCAATGGTTTGTATGATTTTGCCGGAAAAGTGCGGAACAAGAACATCTCGAAGGGCGGCTTCCGCTTTGCGCATGCAATGTATCTTGACGCGGCGTTGGCGGCAGTTGAGAAAATGGAAGAAAGCACATTCGACGAGATAATCGACAAGTATGTGGAAATGAATGTCGCGCACCCCTTTTTGGAGGGCAACGGCAGGGCGACGAGAATTTGGCTTGACATGATTCTCAAGAAGAACCTGCGCGTGATGGTGGATTGGAGCAAAATCGACAAGAACGAATACCTTCAGGCGATGGAGCGAAGCCCGATAAACACTCTGGAACTAAAGTCGTTGCTCCGCCCCCATTTGACGGACAAAACGGAAGACCGCGAAATAATCTTCAAGGGAATTGAGCAGTCGTATTTTTATGAGGGATATGAAGTGGAGAATTGGCAAACTTGAAGAAAATGATAAAAGAATTTTGTCTCGATGGCGTGGAGTTAATGCCGACAATAGCAAGATTTTATGGAATGGTGGTAAAAATGTACTTCCAGCAAGCCGAACACAATCCGCCGCACTTTCATGTAATTTATGGCGAATATGTGGGAGTTTTTTGACATTCAAATTCTAAAAATGATAGAGGGGGATTTACCTAAAAAAGCGCAAACTCTTGTAAAGGAATGGGCATCAAATCACACTGATGATTTGCTTAAGATTTGGGAAACCCAAGAGTTCAAGCCGCTTCCACCACTAGAATAGAGAGGTGCAAACATGTTTTTTAAAGTGCAAGATGTAGAGGTGGCGGGCGACTATGAAATTTTAGTATCGTTCATGAACGGTGAAAAACGGCGATACGATGTGAAAACGCTTTTTGACAAATGGGAATCGTTCAAAGCCCTCTCCGACATAAAAGGCTTGTTTGAGCAGGTGAAAGTTGACACAGGCGGCTACGGAATTAGTTGGAATGACGACATAGACTTGTCTTGCAATGAACTTTATGAAAACGGCGAGTCATCGTCGTCATCGCGAGCGGAGCAAGGTGATTGAAGTAAGTTGAAATCATCGCATTCGCGAAGTAGCCTGCGATGTTTCGATGCACTTAGGTCTCCGCGCGTATGTCATTCCGCTCTTGCGGTTTGGTCGGGAGCGGGGTATAATGAAACACGGAGGAGAAAATGACAGTAGAAGCAGGATATTATGACGGCAGGCATTTTCTGCCGCTTCGCAAAATGGCAGTAAAGCCCAATCAAAAAGTGATAATCACGGTTCTTGACGAATTCGTAGAGCCGCGCGCGCAATCAGAAGGCGAGAGCGTGGACGAGATAAACGCATTGATTGAAAGGACAGGAATGAACGCTTGGGGCGAATCGCCCGTCGCGCTTGAAGGGGCGCGGGAGTTTACGAAAAATGATGTGTGGTGAAATTTGGTGGATTGACTTTGGCATGCCGTTCGGAAGCGAGCCTGGTTACAGGCGACCTGTTTTGGTTTTGCAGAACGACCTTCTGAACAAGAGCCGTCTCAACACGACGGTTGTCGCCGTCATCACATCCAATCTGAATTGCGCCGAATTCAAGGGCAATGTTTTTCTTTCAAAAGACGATTCGGGACTCTCAAAAGATTCCGTAATCGTGGGCTGCCAAATAATAACAGTTGACAAGCATCGCTTTTTGGAAAAAGTCTCAAAAGTGCCCTCCGATGTCGTAAAAAATACGATTTCCGCTTTGTTTGAAATTTTGGGATGATTGCGCACATCGCGTGAGCGATGAAGTAGTATAAATTTCCACTCGCAAAACGACGCAAAGCGAATTGAAAAGCGCGGAAAAAAGTGGATGTTTTGATTACGGTAAAAGAAAGCATCGCCAACGGACACAAAATTTATTCGATTGAACTCGATGAAATAAATAAAGCCTCGGAATCGTTCCGAAGCATGGGTGACGTGGCTGAAAACAGCGAACAGGGCAACTAAGACACCTCGCGCCGATATTTTCATTGTACGCAAAAAACACGATATGTCAATAGAAAAAGTAGACATAGAAAAAGTAGAAAGAAAACAAAGATGGGCAAACTTGGGAAAATTGAGAATGTAGAATTTTGTCATTTCGAGAGGAACGGCGCAAAGCCGTGAAGTCGAGAAAACTATTATTAAAACAGGAAATGAATTATGACCAAATTAGAAGAGCTAATTGCGGAACATTGTCCTAATGGCGTGGAGTACAAAACTCTTGGGGAAGTATGCGAAATAAAACGAGGAATTCGTGTAACACGAAATTTCCTTGAAAAAAAAGGAAAGATTCCCGTATATCAAAACAGTTTAACTCCTCTTGGTTATTACGATAAAATCAATTGCATTGCAAATACAACATTCGTCATTGCGGCAGGAGCAGCAGGTGAAATTGGATTTTGCTCTTGTGATTTTTGGGCAGCAGATGATTGTTATTATTTTTCACACAACAATAGTATTGACCATAGATATTTGTATCATTTACTTCTTAATAATCAAAATTATATTATGTCAAGAGTAAGGCGTTCAAGCATTCCACGACTACCACGAGAAGCTGTAGAACAATTACCAATCCCCCTGCCCCCGATTGAAGTCCAGCGTGAAATCGTCCGCATTCTGGACGCGTTCACAAAACTGACAGAAGAACTGACAGAAGAACTGACAGAAGAACTGACTGCGAGGAAAAAACAGTACGAATACTACCGCGACAAGCTGCTGTCGTTCGATGATATAATACACAATGCAGGAGGGGGGGGGGTATAACACTAAAGTAAAATACAAAAAACTCAGCGAACTATGCGAGTACGCAAAGGAGCGTGTAGAGGCGGACACATTGAGCGTTGAAAATTATATAAGCGTCGAAAACTTGCTGCCGAACAAGCAGGGAAAAACGACCGCAAACAAAGTACCAACGGAATACAGTTGCATCGCGTACAAGCGTGGTGATGTCTTGATAGGGAACATTCGTCCTTATTTGAAAAAAATATGGCTTGCCGACTGTGACGGTGGAACCAACGGTGATGTGCTGGTTGTCCAAATAAAGGACAAGAAGACGATTCAAGAAAGATTTTTATATCACTGTTTGTCATCGGAAAGATTTTTCCATTACAACAACAGCAACGCAAAAGGCGCAAAAATGCCGCGGGGCGATAAAAACGCCGTCATGGACTTTGAAATCCCAATTCCCCCGCTCGAAACGCAAAAACAAATTGTCGGCATTTTGGACAAGTTCGAAATGCTCAGCCACAGTCTTTCGCAGGGCTTACCCGCTGAAATAGAGGCGCGCAAAAAGCAGTACGAATACTACCGCAACTTGCTGCTTGACTTTAAATCTGCGGGGGGGGGGTATCAATTACTAGAGAAGGTAGTGCGGTGGCTTCCGCTCGGTGAGATTGCGACCATAACGCGCGGCGGTAATTTTCAGAAGAAAGATTTTTGCGCAGAGGGCGTTCCATGCATTCATTATGGACAGATATATACAAAGTATGGTTTGTATGCAAAAGAAACATTCACATGCATAAGCGAAGATGTTGCTAAAAAGTCAAAGAAAGCCTCGACAAACGATATAATAATGGCGGTAACAAGTGAAAATGTTG
>X363_Desmarests_Spiny_Pocket_Mouse__coassemble_795_pt1 | contig 15337 bp, 14 predicted proteins | sample X363_Desmarests_Spiny_Pocket_Mouse__metabat2_high_PE_007 | metagenome-assembled genome bin X363_Desmarests_Spiny_Pocket_Mouse | reverse complement strand
GCGCGCTGACCTACTACTGCCAAACGCTGGTGTATTAACTGGTGGTCAGCCCTGCAACTGGAAGAATATTTTTTTAAATTTTTTAAAAGTCGAAATTCATACTTGTAAAAATCCAACTGTTATTTTACCATTATTTTTTCTTATTTACAATATAATTTTGGACACGCTCTAGGGCAAACGCATGTTCAAGCAAAATAGGCATAGCAAGAAAGAGACATCCATGCAAAAAAACGCGGTTTCTGAGTCACCCCAGAAACCGCGCCGTTCGTTTTCACGAACAATCGGAGAGAGTTTATCAGCTTTTTTACAAGCTATTGGTATCATAGTATAAACTTACATAAATGTCAATTGAAATTTTGAGAAAATTTTGAGAAATTTCACAACTTCAGCATAAAAAATTAAGGTTCTTCAAAACTCAAGATTGAGTCATATAAAGAATTTTTACGCTTTCTCCTCACAGCAATTACGGTGCTTTTTTGTAATGAAGTCAGAAATGGTCACCTTTCACTCGCCAAAGCGCATAGTATGTCGGCGCATTTTTCTATTCCCAGCCGTGAAGTGCAAAGACATATATCGTAACTTTCTGTAAGTGTGAATTCAGATTTTGTATAATACTGACAGTATTTTCTACGAGCCTTGTCAACATCTCTCACATACTCGCGGATTTTCGCCTCGCTTGAACCTTGCATTTTTTCTTTCTTCAAATATTCAACGCGCCAATCGACATTCGCATAAATCAGCGCGTGAAGAGCGTTGTCATACTCACGAAGAATAAAATTAGAGTTTCTTCCAACAATTACACAATTTCCTTTTTCGGCAATCTTTTGAATAATCTTTTTTTGCGCACTAAAAAGGCGTTCATCAAGCGGCGCATTGTACATATCAAAAAGACTTTGCGCAAATCCAAAAACGCTCGGCACTTTTTCATCAATCGCAGCGATTTCTTCGGGCGTAAGATTTGTGTCGCGCGCGGTTCTGAACACTAGCTCTTTGTCTATATAGTCAAAGCCCAATCGTTTTGCAAGAATCTCGCCAATTGTTCCACCACCTGCGCCAAACTGCCGTGATATCGTAATGATTTTTTTCATAAACGCCGCTCCTCGCTCTACAAAACTTTGTCGAGAAAAATTTTCGCGCGTTCGTTTTGTGGCTTCACAAGGATTTCTTCGGGCGAGCCTTCTTCAAGAATACAGCCACCGTCCATAAAAATAACCCTATCTGCAACCTCGCGCGCAAAGCCAATTTCATGAGTCACGCACACCATAGTCATTCCACCCTCCGCAAGCTCCTTCATAACAGAAAGAACCTCGCCCACCATCTCTGGGTCGAGGGCGCTCGTCGGCTCGTCAAAAAGCATAACCTGTGGATTCATAGCAAGGGCGCGCGCAATTGCAACCCGCTGTTTTTGCCCTCCCGAAAGCTGCGATGGATAAATAGTGGCCTTGTCTAAAAGACAAACGCGCTGCAAAAGCTTTTTCCCATTCTCCTCTGCTTCATTCTTTGTCTGCTTTTTCAATTCAATAGGCGCAAGCGTGATATTCTGCAAGACATTCATATTCGGAAAAAGATTAAAATGCTGGAACACCATTCCTATGTTTTCACGCGCATGGTTTATATTTATATGTTTTGCACTTAAATCCATTTCATTCACAATGATTTTTCCGCTCGTGGGAATTTCAAGCCTGTTAAGGCATCGCAAAAATGTTGATTTTCCGCTTCCCGAAGGTCCAATGATGACAACAACCTCGCCCTCGTATATTTTTGTATTTATGTCCTTTAAAACTTCAAGAGAACCAAAACTTTTTTTAAGATGCTCAACAATAATTTTTGCATTGCCTGACTTTTTATTAGTCCGCTTCACGCTTAATTCTCCTTTCAAGCATTTTTGCCACTCGACTCAATGTAACGATGACAATCATATACAAAATTCCAACCACCGCCCATGTTTGAAGGCTTTTGAATGTATTTCCAGAAATTGTCTTGCCCATATTTGTCAATTCAGGATAGCCAATAATTGAAAGAATAGAAGTGTCCTTGAGCGTGATTATAAATTGATTTATTATTGAAGGAATCATCACTTTAAAGGCTTGAGGAAGAATGACACGACGCATGCTCGTGCCGTAAGGGAGCCCCAATGAGCGCGCCGCCTCCATCTGCCCTTTGTCGATGCTTTCAATTCCCGCGCGAAAAATTTCCGCCATATACGCCCCGCAGTTCAAAGAAAGCGCGATTGTCCCCGCCTGCAATGCTGGCAGCCTAAAGTTGACAAAACCCAGCATTTTTATTCCCTGCGGAACACCAAAATAGATGAAATAAGCAAGAACAATGAGAGGCACTCCGCGTATTGCATCAACATAAACCGTGCCAATAATATTCAGAGTCTTGTGGCGGCTCACATTGCACAACGCAAAAATGAGTCCAATTACCATAGCAAAAACCAACGCCAAAAGCGTCAACAACAATGTGTTCCCTAAAGAACGAAGCAACATCAGTGAATATGTCTGGATAATTGAAATCATCTACACCTCTAAAAAGCCAGGCTCTCACCCGCTCAAAATACAAAATGGCAGAGACCGAACACATGCAAGATCCCTGCCACACATTCCTCTTCCTTTCAAGTTACTTCAAATATTTATCAAGAATCGCCTGATATTCTCCGCTTTCCTTGATGTGTGCAAGTCCTTTGTTGAATTTTTCGATGAGCTCCATATTTTTTTCGTCCATAATCGCAAATCCATAAGGTGCGCCTTCACTTTCCATTCCCTCTGGAATCTTCAACGCAATGCCACCGTCTTTAATGTTGGAAGCCATAATGGGAGTGTCTTCACAACAAGCGACGCTGTTACCCAAAAGCACATCCTGATACATAGTTGGAGAATCTTCAAAAACGGTCACTGTAAAACCATATTCATCCTTGAGAGAATTTGCAAAATCCGCTCCCGCAGTGCCATTTTTTACCGCAACATTTTTCCCGCGCAAATCTTCAAAGCTTGCAATGCTGCTATCCACAGGAACTGCAAATGTCTGTGTCGCGTTATAATATCCATCAGAAAAAATCCAGCCTGAATCTATTCTCTCCTGTTTGATAGTTGCACCTGCAATCAACGCATCTGCCTGCCCCACTTGAACCGCCGCGACACCTGCATCCCAGCCCAAAATCTGCAGGTCGTATGTAAACCCTTGGTCTTTTGCAATCGCGGCGAGAATATCAACATCAATTCCAACAAATTCGTTCTTTTCGTTCCGATATTCAAACGGTCGGAACACCGTGTCCGTTGCCACAACATAATCAGCCTTCGCCTTTTTTTTTGTACATCCCGCAAACATTCCAAAAACGCCTGCCACCAAAACAACACAATAAACAATCCTTTTCATTTTTTATCTCCTAATGTATATTTTTCTAGCCAGTTTTGACAGCGCAGCGTACAAAACTGGAAAGGCAACCAAAATCAACGCAATCTTGAAATAGACTACAAGGTTGCGTTACCCTGCGTAACCCACCTGTGGTGGGCGATATTAAATCGGAAGCCGTTAAAAAAAAATGCGAAAGCAATTTTTAGGCTATCCGACAAAGATTAATACTTATGTCTATTATATGGTAATAATGAGGAAAAAACAAGGGATTGAAAAAAGCATAATTATAAAACCCGAAATTAAGGCTATCTAAGGAAATTGAAATGCTTTCAAATTGCAGAGGTCTTACATCCCAATATGCTTTCGCAAAATTGTTGTGACAAGAATATGATGAATCACTATTGAATAAAACACAACCTGCCACATCACGCCCTGTTTTCATAGTTTCTATTTATCCAATCCTTGTATGCGCCGCTTTGAATGTTCGCAATCCATTCTGAATGTGAAAGATACCAACGGATAGTGCTCAAAAGCCCCTGCTCAAATGTCATTTTGCGCTCCCAACCGAGTATGTTTTTTGCTTTTGTGCAGTCAATTGCGTAGCGTCTGTCGTGACCGGGGCGGTCTTTTACAAATGTAATTGTCTTTTTAACTTGAGAAGCGTCTTTTCCAATCTCCGCGGCACTTAAATCTATCACCGTGTTCAAGAGCTTTATATTTTCCCATTCGTTTTCACCGCCAAGATTCCATTTTGTGCCGCTTTCCGCATTGTTCACAATCTGCCACACACCCCTGTTGTGATCCTCCACATAAATCCAGTCGCGTATATTTTTTCCGTCTCCGTAAACAGGAAGATTCTTCCCATCTCGAATATTCATTATCATAAGCGGAAGCAGTTTTTCGGGAAACTGGAACGGTCCGTAGTTGTTCGTGCAGTTGCTCAAAGTGATTGGAAGCCCATATGTGTGAAAATACGCCATCACAATATGGTCGCTTGAGGCCTTGCTGGAAGAATAGGGGCTTCGTGGGTCGTAAGGCGTTTCTTCGGTAAAATAGCCTGTCTCCCCAAGAGAGCCATACACCTCATCTGTCGAAATGTGGTGGAAAAGCACATCATCTCGCATCGAGCCGTCTTCATTCTTCCAAAAATTCCGCGCGACATCGAGCAATGTGAATGTTCCAAGAACATTTGTGCGGATAAACGCCTCAGGTCCGAGTATTGAGCGGTCAACATGACTTTCCGCGGCGAAGTGAATGATTGTGTCAATGTCGTATTGCTTTAAAATCCGCTCGATTGAGGCGCGGTCGCAAATATCCACTTTTTCAAAAAAATAGCGTCTCTCTTTTTCATCCACGCCCGAGCCATATTTTTTTTCAATGTCAGAAAGGCTCTCCAAATTTCCTGCATATGTCAGACAGTCCACATTCACCACGCGTCCATCGAAATGAGAATCGCAAAACGCAGCCTCCCCCGAAGTTGACTCTCCAAAAAGATAGTGTATAAAATTGCAGCCGATAAAGCCACAGCCACCCGTCACAAGAATATTCTGTAATTTTCGTTTCATTTTTTACCTCCCATAATATCCCATAAAAACAATCGACATATCGTTTTGCCCTCTACCCTTTGAACATCAGAAAATGGTGTTCGCCCGTGGTCAGAAACTGTACAACCATCTTGCACCTTTTGCAAATGCAAAAGTGCGAGGCGAACTTCAACCGATAATCATTGATGTATCTTCTGGTGTTCGCCCATGGTCAGAAACTGTACAACCATCTTGCACCTTTTGCAAATGCAAAAGTGCGAGGCGAACTTCAACCGATAATCATTGATGTATCTTCTGGTGTTCGCCCGTGGTCAGCCGTGTTCGCCCATGGTCAGCCCCTCCATTTTCCCTTCATATCAAAATAAGAAGCGTTCTTATCAAAGGCTGGATGGTTTTTGTCCTTTTCACTCAAAATCGCCGTTTCCATAATGCCAGGAAACGCACTTTCCCAGTCAATGACAATCGTCGAATCATTCCACAGAATGCCACCTTCATCTTCAGGGTGATAAAAATCCGTGCATTTATAGGTGAAAATCGCCGTCTCCGTCAAAACGCAAAATCCATGCGCAAAGCCTTGAGGAATATAAAACATATTCTGCCGTTCGCTGTCCAAGACAACGCCATAATACCTTCCAAAAGTCTCGCTCTCCCTTCTCAAGTCAACGGCAACATCAAACACTTTGCCTGAAAGCGCGCGAACCAACTTGCCTTGCGGATGCCGCTTTTGAAAGTGCAAGCCCCGCAAAACGCCGCGAGTGGAAAAAGACTGATTGTCCTGCACGAATTTCATTTTCAGTCCAGCCTCAAAAAAATCCTTCTCGCTATAGGATTCAAAAAAATATCCGCGCGCGTCTTTAAAAACCTTTGGCTCAATCTCAAAAAGCCCCTTGATTGGACATTCTTTAAAAACAAAAGACATAAAACGCCTCCTAAAATCAACGGTCAAAATAATTCACACTGTATTGTTCTCAATCCAGATGTCATCGCGAGGACTGAAGGTCCGTGGCGATACACAGTAAATGGATTGCTTCGTCTGCTCGCAAAGAGGTAAACTCGCAATGACAGGGTTCGCAATGACCACCCCCTTTGTCACCTCGAACGAAGTGGAGAGGTCTTTTTGAACGGTCATCGCCAGTTCTACTCTCCGCGACCAGTTGCAACATATCGCAAGTAATCGCCATATCCTGTCTTGTATTGAGCGGCAAGAGACAGAACCTCCTCTTTTGTAATCCATTTGTTTTTAAAGGCAATCTCCTCTATGCAGCTCACATACATTCCCTGCCGCTTTTCAATCGTGGCGATGAAATTAGACGCTTCAAGCAATCCGTCATATGTGCCTGTGTCAAGCCACGCCATTCCACGCCCTAAAAGCTCAACCTTCAGCTTCTTCTCCGCAAGATACGCATTGTTCACGGCGGTTATTTCAATCTCACCGCGCGCGCTCGGTTTTATATTTTTCGCAATCTGCACAACAGCATTGTCATAAAAATAAAGCCCTGGAACCGCATAGTTTGATTTTGGAACAGCGGGCTTTTCCTCAATGCCAAGCGCGTTTCCATCAGCATCAAATTCCACCACTCCATACGCCGTGGGGTCCTTCACATAATAACCAAAAATCACCGCCCCCCTTTCAAGGCGTATCTTTTTTTCAGCGTTTTTGAGCGTTGCGGTGAAACTTTGTCCATAAAAAATATTGTCTCCCAGGACCAACGCCACATCATCGCTTCCGATGAATTTCTCTCCAACAATAAACGCATCCGCAAGCCCTCGCGGCTTTTCTTGCACCGCATATTCAAATCTCATTCCAAGCCACGAACCGTCTCCAAAAAGCTCTTCAAAAAGCGGAAGGTCGCGCGGTGTGGAGATAATCAAAACCTCACGAATGCCAGAAAGCATCAAAACGCTCAAAGGATAATAAATCATCGGTTTGTCATACAGCGGCAAAATCTGTTTTGAAACCGCCTTTGTAATCGGATACAAACGAGTGCCTGAACCGCCCGCTAAAACAATTCCTTTCATACTGTTCCTCCATCAAAAAAATTGGATTCGTGTTCCGTGACATTCCACACTTTGTCTATTTTATCACATCCGCCGCCACTAAAACACTTATCGTTGTTGAAACTGCCGTCAAAACAGTGGTAATAATAGGCGCATATATTCCAAAATAGTAAGTGAACGAATTCGCTTTCGCTGTAATTGTCGTTTCAGGAGCAATGGGGTCGCCTTTCTTTAGTTTTTTCCCATTACTATCGACAATAGTGATTCTATCCCCAACATTTTTTGTATCTGCAAAACCGCCCGCAAGTCCTATGTAATAATCCCAGCCTCTGTCCGGAATATAGGGGTAGCGTCCGGGAATATTAACCGCGCCTGCAACGGTGACAAAGAATTGCTTGAATGGCACTCGAAGAATATCATACGGCTGAACAATCTCATCAAAGGAATAATCACCTTCATATAAAATCTTTGCTATATCAACTTTAATAATTTCATTTCCACGCATTATATAGGAATTCTCAAGGTCAGAAATCGCACCAAATATATTTTTTTGCTGCCTAATAAGAAATGAATACGATGTTCCTAACTCAAATTGAATTGAAACCCTGTTCATATCCGCAGCCTCAGTTGCATCATCTAAAACTGAAGCGTTTGAGATTGCGCCCTCTATAAACACAACGGGATTTAAATCTGAATATGAATATATATATACTGTGTCGCTATCCTCAAGAGGAAAGTTCTCTTCAAGATTTGTTTCGTTAAGATAGAGCTTCTTGGATTCCCGCAGCTTTGGAAAATATCTCGTTATCTCAATTCGCATCGGATCTGCATACGGAGTAAGCCCTCCTCCATAATATTCCACCAGCTCTTTGATATTCTCACCTTCAGAGAGCTCATACAAGCCTTCGCGCTCAATTTCACCTGCAAGTTCCACTCGTCTTTCAACCTTTTTTACCGTAATCACATCGCCAGGGCGAACATACGGATTGTTCTCCATCTCTCCAAACCGCAGCGCCTTGAACAAGTCATACTCTTTTTTCGCTCCAGATGCAGATGTGATTTCAACAAACCGTTCCGATGAATAAGGAGTGTACAGCTCTTCAAGCAAATCGCCAACCCTGGTAAGAGCCCACGCCTGACACACCTTTGTCTGCAAGACCTCTCCCTGCACCGTCACATTGAAAACTGCTGGCGTCGTGAGAAAAAACTGAACTCCGCTCATCGGATAATTCTTGGTGACAATTCCCTCCACCTGTTTTTTCAACTGAACAAATGTAAGTCCCGCAGCATCAAGAACCGCAAGATTCGCAACTCGAATTTTATATGTTGTGTCAACGGTTATCACATACTCCAGTATATTTGAACCAGCGGCAAACGCAAGCGTATAAATATCGCCTGCAGTTACAGGATAGCCACTTGAACTCATCGCAATTTGGGCGGATGGACGCAACGCATTGCTTGCGGCCTTGTCCTGCAAAGACTCACTATTATTTGACTGCTCTTTAGAATTGTTTGTTTGCAAACGTGAATTTCCTAACTGATTCTGCGATTGTGACTGTCCCATTCTTGTCTGTGAAAAAGCAGCGGCGCAAAACATAAAAAAAACAATGTGCAAAATAATTCTTCTCATACATTCACCTGCCTGTTAGTTGAGGTTTTCCCAAAATTGCACTTTCGAGAAAACCTCCCTAGATGTATTTGCGAGAAATGACAGCCTCTCCTTTATCTTACCTGTATTTCTCGAAGAGGCTCTCACAAAAAACATTTATTTTTAGGAGAGCCTCAGTTTTTAGCCGTCAACTTTGCCATAGCCTCAGGATCCGCCTTTATGTTTCTAATCGCGTTCAAAAGAAAAGCCATAAAAATCGAAATAAAAAATGCCGCAAATGTGATGATAATGCACAGTTTTCCACGAGAAGGCCCTGACTTCCTGTCGGGAATTTCAGCGCGTTCAATGACCTGAAAAACAGGAATCTCGCTTGCCATGGTGATTTTCAAAACCTCATACTGGGTCTTCAATTGTTTATAAACCTCTTCCTGCGCAGAAAGCTCTAATTTTAACATAGACGCATCCAACATAATGGAAGGAGCCGCCGCCGCGCTAAACACATTTGAAACGGACTGCTCGACCTTTGAAATTTCCTTTTGCAGACGGAGAATTTCATTGTAGCTGGAATTGATATTCTCCTCAAGATTCTTTTTTTCAAGCAGGGATTTGTCAAGTCCAAGATCTGAAAAGCGCTGCTCCATATAGTCAACCGCATAGTTCACCACTTTTTGGGCAAATTCAGGGTCTGTATCTTTAAAGGAAATTGAAAAAATGCCCGACTCCTCATCATAGTCAGCCTTTAGAACCTTTTGCAACGCCTTTCGACTTTCAGCGCGCGGATGCTTTTCAATCTCCCATTTTTCAATAAGATTGAACTCATCCACAACCGAATCCAAAAACGTATTTGATGTGGCAAGAAAAAGGGCAAGGGAACTGTGCGATGAACCGCCCCCGACATTCACACCAGCAAGGCTTGCGAGCGCACCCATTCCACTTGAAGAAATCAAGGATGAAAGGCCTGAGCCGCCCGAAGAAGAATCATTTATCAGCATATTAGCAACTGGGGTGAATTCATTTGGAAGTGGAGAAGACTCTGGCGGAAGCACAATCGTTATAATGGAAAATACAACTGAAAATACAGCGGCAAGCACAGAAACAACTATAATCATCACCTTGTATCTTAAAAGAACGGCAAACAAATCAAGCAAGGAAATCTCATCATCTTCTTTATTTTCGCCCATAAAAAAATCCCTATTGTGTTTTTCAGATAGAATCTAGCCAATTATACACAATAGGGATTTTTTTTACAAGTGTGGAACAACGCTTGTGTGGAACGACGCTTGTGTGGCAACGACGCTTGCGGAACGAACGCTAGCTGCTTCACCAATGGATGTCGGTCGAAGCTCGTCACGCACTTTTTGCGAATGCAAAAAGTGCACGATTGGTCTCCAGTGGGCAAACGCATGAAGTGCCTAACGGATTTTCCGCAAGAACGCGTCTTTATAGCCGTAGCTCTTAAATCGATTCAAGACCGTGCCGTATTCATCGACATTCAGCGGACCGACCATAACTTGACTTGCCTTTCCACTGGAAAGCGGAACAAGCGTTATTGGGTAGTTTTCGCTGTATTTATCCAAAACATTTTGAATGTTCACATCGTCGTTATAAATCGCAATCTGCACATAGTATTTGCCACTCTCAAGAGACTTCAAGTCAGAAACCGTGTATTTATCAAAGGGAAATTTGCCAATGATTTGAGCCTCATCCTCCTCTTTACTTTCACTTTCCTCTGCAAGTGCAATTTCTTCATCTGTTACAGGAACAAGAACAATCGCCTCTTCTCCATATTCTCCATCCACATCTTCTGTTTCTTCACCCTCATCTAAAACATCTTCAAGTGCTATGCCAGTGCCCGAGGGAACAAATTCCTCTGTCCCCTCATCGACATATTCATCCATTTCATCTTCATCATATTCACAAGCCTCTTCTTCAATGGGCTCTTCAGGAGTTTTTGGGTCTGCTGGAACAAGAACAATTGCATCATAGCTTTCAACATTCTTTTCTGTCTCTTCTTCAAGGACTTCAACAGTAGCAACATACTCCTCCAAATCATCTTCAATAGGCTCTGACACTGGAGCAGGGTCAGGAGAATAGGCAATTTCCTCATCCTCTTCCACTTCCTCAAATAATGTAGCAGAAACAGCCTCGTCAAAGCCGTCTCCAACCTCCTCCACCTTCACATATTCAGGTGGCGCATCCTCATTGAAGCTGTTTGAAGCAACTTCGTCACCTTCAGTTTCAATGTAAACATCAGGGACAGCCTCAATTTCTTCTTCTTCCTCTTCTTCGTATGTATCAGCAACAAGAAGCGCTTCTTCGTCATCTGGAGTTTCGTAGCGGTCAAAATCATACTCCGCAAGGTCATCCTCGTCCACTTTTTCAGAGGCTACATATGTCTTTTCAGGGGCAAAATCATCGTCCTCTTCAACCTTCTCAAAAATCGGCTCCTCTTTCACCGCTGCAACAGAAGCATTCTCATACTCATCAGCTTCCACCGCCTCCTCATGTTTTTCTTCCTCGACCTCTTCAGGCAAAGGTTCGTACGCATATTCTATCGCTTCTGTACTTTCAGGCGGAGTGTACGCCTCCTCTTCATAAGACTCCTCTTCAGGCTCATCAACCGCCACAACAGGAGTCTCTCCATCCCCTTCTGTGCTCTCTGCAATTTCAACGCTATCAACTTCCTCATCGTCAAAATCATCATCTATCACATCACCAATAACCGCAGTTCCGCTCACCGTTTCATCAAGTTGACCCGAACGCTTTGTCACTTTCACCACATTGTTTTTCTTTTTGTCCATTCCCAAAAGGTCGGCCGCCTCAGGAGTCAAAAGGATTGCGATTCCTTCAGAAGGGTCAAGCGCACCAATCACAAGAATATCCACCGTGGCCTTTTTCGCAAGGTTTGTGACGCTTATGCTGTCGCCAGGAAGATACCCGACAGTCCGTGCAAAAACGCCTTTAGGCATAACACCTTCCTCCGCAACAACAGCCCTTCCATCGAGCGACGGACTAAAAGATGTAAAAATAAATCCACAACAAAGCAATCCCACTATTAACGCACAATTCTTTTTCATATCTTATACCTTCCAAAGCCGTTTTTATTTTTTTATAGCCTTTTGCAAATAAGACGCAAGCTCGTCCGCAAAACCTCTTACATTTTCTTCCGAATCCTTTTGTTTTGGCGCGACAACAGTTTTGCTCCCCTCGTCAATCGTTTGACCACTCGCAATGGAGGCGACTTTCCATGTCACTTTTTTTATAATCCCTAAAGACGCCTGATTTGACGAAGACGCGGCGTTCAAATACAGATGCACCTGTATGAAGTTGTCAAAAAATCCATCCGCCGCCTCTTTATAGCCTTGACTCCACAATGTATTGTCTTGGGATTGAGACGATGACATCGCCGCGGGAACATTTGAAACAATATGCCCCGAACCATAAAAACTATTTAAAATCTCGTCTTCTATAACAAACGTAGACAAGCAAACATCATTTAAACTTTCATCGTGCTGAACAATCTGAAACGAAACGCTTGCACAAAATCCCATCGTGCCCACAAAAAGCGCAGCCGCCACAGCAAGAATTCTTTTCCCCATATCGACACCCCACACCATCTTTTTCTTACTTCTATCTTCGGAATTTTACAATGGCTGGTTTAGAATAATTTTTAGTATGAATGACACCTTTTGTAATATTATGAGAAAAACATTCGCGAAGGCGCAAGGGCGAACACTAGATTTATCTACCACTGTAAATTGCGTCGAAGTTCGCCTTTCGATTTCTTCTTGCGAAGAAATCGAAACTTGCGGCTCCAGTGCAAGAGCAAAATCGCTCTGATTGCGGCCGCCTGCCAATGGCAGGCGATTGGATAATCATTGCCGAAATCAGCGCGCTGACCTACTACTGCCAAACGCTGGTGTATTAACTGGTGGTCAACCCTGCAACTGGGAGAATGTTTTTATACTTTTTGTGAAAGTCGACATTCATATTTTTATAATGCGCTGAAACCGTGCCCTTTGACATTATCCTCAATACTATTTACAATATGATAATATATGAAGAAAAGCTTCGTTCACGGTGTTTTGTGTGGACTTGCAGGGCTGCTGCTTGGATGTGTTTCCGCAAGACCTGAGAAACCACTGCAGACTTCTCCTGTGTATATTACAAATTCAAAGAAATGGCATCTGCTTTCTCCTGAAAACATTGAAAAAAATGTTGACGGACTACAGTTTTTTAGCGGGACATTTGGAGAGAAACAACTCTCACTTCAAGTGTATGTGAAGGCGGACAAAAATGAAATTTTTCTTTCGTTGATGAATGATTTTGGCGCATGTATGGGAACCATTTTCTTTGACGCACAAGGGGTGCGCTTTGATTCTGCCGTCTTCCCTGACAACATTCGGCTTGAATATATTATAGCGGATTTGCAGTTCGCTTATTACACGGAGGATTCCATTCGCTCTGCGCTTCAAAAAACCGGACTTGATTTTGTTGTGGAGACAGAAGGAGATAGGGAAATCAGAAAAATTATGAACAGAAAAAAATGTATAATGGAAATAAAAAAAGCGCATACCGCACAATATGCTTCAATTCGCATCGAAAACTTTTTGCGTGGCTATACATATAACCTGCAGGAGGTTAGAGACTGATGACGCACCCCATTTATTTTTCGCGACCTGCAGTTTTGTGCGCGGCAGGAAGCAATAGAAACGAACTGTGGGATTCTTGCCTGAACGGAAATCAGTCGGGGATAAAAAAAACAACAGCGCTGAATGGGAAGGAATTTTTATCCGCAAGGATTGATGATGCCCTATTGCCTCCATCGAGCGGTCGCTTTGACATGAGAATTATACGCATTGAGGAGAAGTGTCTTGAGCAAATTGAAGACCTTATTTTTCTTGCAAAAAAGACATTCGGAGATGAGAATATTGGCGTTTGCGTTGGCTCTTGCGACAATGGAACGGAATTTTCAGTGGCGGGACACAGAGCGTTTTTTGAAAACGGGGCTTTCCCCGATGATTATTCAATTGAAAGGCAAAGCGCAGATTATGTGGCGACATTTATTTCTGAAAAATACGGATTAAAAGGACCGTCACTTGCGTTCAGTACGGCGTGCTCTTCAAGCTCAGGGGCGATTATAAAGGCGGCGCAATTGCTTGACGCAGGGATGTGTGATGCAATTATTGCTGGTGGAGTGGACATTGCAAGCGACACGGTTTTAATGGGATTCGACGCTCTTGAAGCGATTTCTCAAGACATAACGAACCCATTCAGCAAAAATCGTAAAGGCATTACGCTCGGAGAAGGAGCGGCGTTTTTTTTGATGACGAGGGAGCCCCTTTTCGTTTCAAAGAATGGCGCGAGAACTAAAGGCGCAGGAAATGCAGGGGCGGATGCACGAGACGATTCAGCCATTCCTCATGTTGCGCTTCTTGGCTATGGAGAGAGCGCCGATGCGTACCATTTGACAAGCCCTGCGCCTGATGGAGAAGGAGCGTTTCGTGCGATGGATGCCGCGTTAAAAAGCGCCCGCCTAAAACCGTGCGACATTGACTATATAAACCTGCATGGCACGGGCACAAAGTTCAATGATTCAATGGAGACGAAGGCGGTGGACGAGATTTTTGGCTCGTATACAGTTCCGTGCAGCTCTACAAAACCGCTTGTGGGACACACACTTGGAGCGGCGGGCGCGCTTGAATGCGCTATTTGCGTTGAAACGCTTGTAAATAACTTTAAATCTGATACAATAAGGCTGCCCCTTCACGTGTGGGACGGAGAAAGGGATGGGAAGATGGCGAACTTGAATTTTATTGGACGAGGCGGCGGAATCGCAGGCAAAAAGGTTGAGGTCTGTATGACGAATTCCTTTGCTTTTGGCGGTGCGAACGCCAGCTTGATAGTTGGGATTGTATAAATAGGCTTTATTGCAAGTTTTGCGTAAAGCCGAGCAAGGGCGAACACTTGATGATACACCAACTGATTGTTGGTCGAAGTTCGCCGCGCACTTTTGCATTCGCAAAAGTGTAAATAAGTTGAGCAAAACTTGGTAGCGAATGCAAAACCGACTATTCTTTAAACGATGAATTTAGGCATTCGCGTAGGACATTACGGGGGCTCCCCATTAGAAGGGGTAGTGAAAGACTACGATAGCAGGCTGGAGCGAGGGGAAGACATTTGCTGGAAGCTACATGCTACGCACTTACTGCAAGTTCCCCCTCCTTATAAAATTGAGAGGTAAAATATGTTGATAGAACCGAAAAATGTGGCGCAGTTTATTGATAGGGATGAGTTGATTGAATATCTTCCGCACAAGGGCAAAATGTTTTTGCTGACGAGGGTGACACAGCACGACGTGTACAAGCATACGATTACGAGCGAGTACGACATTACGAAGGACTGCATTTTTTACGAGGAGGAATTTGACGGAGTGCCGACTTGGGCGGGCTTTGAGCTTATGGCTCAAGGAATTTCCGCGTTGACGGGAATCACAAACAAAATAAAGGGAAGAGAACCGCTTCCAGGCATGATTTTGAGCGTTGTGGATTTCAAGGCTTCGGCTGGATTTTTGAAAAACAACACGACATGCCAAATGAAAATCGCAGAGGATTACCGCGATGAGGAAACAAACACTTATTGCTACCTTTGCTCACTCTATGCGACTGTGGGCGCGGAGACTCCTGTCGCGACCGCGAAGATTACGGTGATGGAAACGGAGAGCATGGAGAAGATGTTTGGCTGACCACTAGATAGTACACCAATTTTTGTTTATCGAAGGTCAGTTGTTACGATTATAGAAAGTACGAGTGAAAAGTGATACTCTAGATTG
>X363_Desmarests_Spiny_Pocket_Mouse__coassemble_794_pt1 | contig 15339 bp, 8 predicted proteins | sample X363_Desmarests_Spiny_Pocket_Mouse__metabat2_high_PE_007 | metagenome-assembled genome bin X363_Desmarests_Spiny_Pocket_Mouse | reverse complement strand
ATGCAAAAAAATGCGAGACGAGCTATTACCAGCATCTATTGGTGAAATTATCTAGTGCTCAGTTAGTTGTAAAACTCGCTGTCACTTTTTTTGCAATGCAAAAAAATGCGAGACGAGCTATTACCAGCATTTATTGGCGAAATTATCTAGCGCTCGTCCTTGTAACTTTGTCGTCTTTGCTTTATACTGTCTTTATTATGAAAAGACGACTTATAACATCAGCATTACCTTATGTAAACAATATTCCGCATCTTGGCAATTTGATTCAAATGCTTTCAGGCGATGTTTTCGCGCGCTTTTGCCGATTGCGTGGCTATGATACTCTTTATATTTGTGGAACAGACGAGTATGGAACGGCAACTGAAACCAAGGCTCTGGAGGAAGGAAAAACTCCAAAAGAGTTGTGCGATTATTATTATGACGAGCATATAAAAATTTACGATTGGTTTCATATCAATTTTGATAAATTCGGGCGCACTTCAAATTCTCAATGTACAGAAATCACCCAGAGTCTTTTTAAAGACCTTGAGGACGGCGGCTATATCACCGAAAAGACAAACAGGCAGCTTTTCTGCCCACAGTGCAAACGGTTTTTGGCGGATAGATATGTGAATGGAACATGCCCAAAATGTGGCGGTGAAAAGGCGAGAGGAGACCAATGCGATGACTGCGGCTCGCTCCTTGACCCGATTGAATTGAAAAATCCAAAATGCGCGACCTGTGGCGCGACTCCAGAGGTGCAAGAGACCAAGCATTTGTATATTGACTTGCCACGTCTTTCAAAAAAACTTGACGGCTGGATGGAACAGGCGAGTGTCAAGGGCAGGTGGAGCGACAATGCAATAAACATCACAAAAGCGTGGATTCGTGACGGCTTGAACGAGCGGGCAATCACTCGTGACTTAAAATGGGGCATTCCTGTTCCACGCAAGGGCTACGAGAACAAGGTGTTTTATGTGTGGTTCAACGCGCCTATTGGCTATATGTCTATCACGAGCCAACTTGCAGATGAGTTGAAGGCGGATGGCAAACAATCGTTTGACTGGAAATCGTGGTGGCTTCCGTCTGAATCTGAAGAGGCGAAAGGAAAAGAAGAGGTGGAGTTGTTCCAATTTATTGGAAAAGACAATATTCCGTTCCACACGGTCATTTTCCCTAGCACGCTTCTAGGCTCTCCGCACGATTGGACAAAATTGTTTCATATGAGCTCCACTGAATATATGAATTATGAAAATGACAAATTTTCAAAAAGTCGAGGAGTGGGCGTTTTTGGAACAGATGCGATAGAAACAGGAATTCCTGCGGACGCATGGCGTTTTTATATTTTCTATAACAGACCCGAAAGACAGGATTTTCAGTTTATGTGGAAGGATTTTCAAGAGAAGTTGAATTCTGAACTGATTGGAAACCTTGGAAATTTGGTGAACAGAACGCTGCTTTTTGTGAATAAATATTATGGTGGAGTGATTCCTGCGGGCAAAATTGATGAGACCTTGTGGAGTAAAATCCGTGAGCATGAGGAAAAAATCACGAATTCGCTGGAATGGGCTGAAATAAAGGATGCCTTTCGGGAGATTTTTGCGATTTCTGACATTGCAAACAAGGCATTCCAAGCGGCAGAGCCGTGGAAGACACGCAACACAGAGCCTGAAAAGGCAGCGAATCTTATATATAATTTGTGCTATGTGATAAAAGATTTGATGATTATGGCAAATCCGTATATGCCACAGTACACGCAAAAAGTTATGGGCTATTTTGGAAAAATAATTCGAGAAGCGACAATTTCTAAAGCAGATGTTTCTCGCGATGCTCTTGATTGGAGCGACATCGGAAAAATCGAGGGGCTTTCACAGATAACTGCGACGGAAGTGTATTTTAAGCCTATGGACGAAAAAACGATGCGTGCATTCCGTGAAAAATTCAGTGGAAATCAAAAAGAGCGTGCTGCCTTCGAGAATGCAAAGCCGAAAAAGACGGAAAAAACAAAGGCGAAGGCGAAAGAAGAGGAAGTGCATCTTGCGGAAGATCAAGAGCAGTTTTTCAATGAGCATATTGAACTCCGCGTTGCAAAAATTATCAAGGTTGAAAACAATCCTGATGGGGATAAATTGTATGTTGAAACGATGGACGATGGCAGTGGAGTGGAGCGCATTGTTCAGTCAGGACTGCGCCCGTATCTTGAGCCAGAGGATTTGCTTGGAAAAAATATCATTTTAGCCGCAAGCCTTGCTCCTCGAAAAATGCGCGGAATAGAAAGCCACGGAATGTTACTTGCCGCTGATTATAAAGATGAGAATGGAGCGGAACGCGTTGAAATTTTGACGGCTCCGTGGGCAGCTCCAGGGGACGCAGTCTATCTTGAAGGGGCTGACCCAGAGTTTAAAAAGCCTGAGCAAATCGATATAGACACATTCTGTTCTGTTGTAGTGAATGTTGTTGAAAAGCATGTGCAGATTGCAGGCAAAAACCTTATGGTGAAGGGACAGCCTATAAAAACAGAAAAGACAATAAACGGTGAAGTGCATTGATGTATTTATTTTTATTGAGTTTGCTACCAATTCTCTGTCTCTTTTGTTATTTTGTTTCAAAGGAAAAAATTTCTCTTTTGATTTCAGGGATTGGCGCACTGCTCGGTGTTTTTGTTTGCATGCTGTGTTCAATCCTTTCATTCAGGCACAGAATACCTGCGTTTTCGTTCTCGTCTAATTTTTCGTATTACTGCATAAACGAATATGCGCTCCCGCTCATCGCTTTATATGTGCTGTATTTTTTGATTTCTCGGGATAGCATTGAAGTGAAGGTGAAGTTGTTTTTACCGCTTGAAGCGGGATTTTTTGCAGTGTATATGCCATATGTTATCATAACAGCATCTTCATCTTCCGTTTCCTCGTTTTTTGAGTTGTTTTTAAAACCCGCGCTCTTTGCCACATTACTGCTTTCGTGCGCCGCATGTGTATTTTTGATTGCGAAATCTGCGAATGAAAAGAAAATAAAAGGCATTGTTTTATACAGTGTTGCTTTTGCGCTGTTTCTGTTTCTCCCTATTTGCCTAAATACTTTGTGGCTTTTGGGAGTTTTTCTGCCGTTTGTGTATGTTGCGAGTGCGGTCTATATTCTTTGTGGATTGTGTGTTTCACTATTCCTTGTAGCGGTGTCAAGACTGTGAAGGGCTTTCTTCGCACGAAAAAACTGCGAGGCGAACGGCGCAACACTAGTGTATCGAGCATCCTTTGCTGATCAAAGTTGCGCATGCAGATTTATAGATAAATCTGCAAAAACTAGTGTTCTGTCCTGTAGTACCAGTGCGCAGTTTTTGCAAGTGCAAAAACTGCGAGGCGAACTAAAACCCATAATCATTGGAGTAATATCTAGTGTTCGCCCTTGGTCATCCCTTTGCAAGTTTTAAAAGATTTTTTCGCGCGGACTCGTTGACACTTTTGTCGTATTTATTTGAGATAAGCGAGGAAAACAGTTTTACGCATCGAGGATACAATTCTTTTTTACCCATAAATTGGCAAATTTCGTAGATGGCATCGCTTATGGCAATGATGTTTTGAGAGTTTTGCATAGGAATTTTTAAAAGAGACGCTTCGAGCGCAGAAAACATTTTTTCATTTGGGTCATAACCAGTCTTTCCCGCTGCTCGTGTCAAAAGCAGCAGAATATCGTAATCGTTTTGATATGATAGTATTTCAGAAAGCAAGTCGCTCATTTTTTTTGTGCCCAAAAGGCAGCCTTGATTTAAAATGCATCTAAAACCTTCTTTGTCATGTACAAGGGAGTTTTTTTTAGGGCTTCGAGAGACTTCCGAGGAAACCAGCGTTTTATAGGCGTTTAGCGCGGAAAAAATCGTTGAAGAAAAGTCCTTCTCTTTTTCAGCGTAAAAGCCGTTCTCAAGAATTTTTTCGCGTGTGCTATCCGTGATTTCTGCCATAAGACTTTCAGAAAAGAGCCCAACATACGAGGCGGAAATGTCATCGTAAAAATTTTCATAGGAAGGATAGGGGTTTTTGCCGCGTTGGTTTTGGAGATTCTTTGTGTTTGCTTGGACCGTCCTGTATGCGCTAATCATCCATGATTTTGAACAGAGCAGCAAAAAATCTTTTTTTGTGTAGGCAACATAGTTCCATGCGGTTTTTTTGGATTCCAAAGGGGGGAGTTTTGCGCTCCACAAAATCTTTCCTGAGAAATCCAAGATTTTCGCAACGCTTCTATTGCACAAAAACAGCGCGTTTCCTGCCATTGCGCGTGAATAGCAGAGCAATTCGGCGAGGGGTATTGTCGATTGAAATGTCGATTTTATATTTCCTGCGCTGTTTTCAAAGATAACAACCGTCGTTGGAAAAGATACGCCTTGTAAAATTATCGCAGAAAGCGTGTTTTGGAGCGGAAAGAGTGTCATCCCCTTCAACTGTTTTTCTTCTTTGAGTCCTATTTTTTCAAGCGGAACAGACCACACTTTTTTCACACTTTGTGCGATTACAGAAAAAAGGGCGAATTCTCCATTCGTAAAGCCGAGCACCACTCCTTGCTCACACGAAAATGCAGTATATATTGTTTCGGAAAAGTCCAAAACTCTCATTTTTTTTCCAAACGGACTGACGATGAGCGCACTGGATTTTACATTCTCTTCGCTGTTGCTGTTATTTTCTAACACTAAAAATAAACTTCCGTCATTTAATTCTACAAGCGGAATGCTTTTGAGCGCATCTGTTTGAATACTCCACTTGCAGATACCATTTATTCCAAAGCACGCAATGTTTTTTTCACCTCTCACAAAAATGCGTCCGTCTCGTCCTTGTTTGGGTTCTTCGGTTATTGCAAAGTCAACTTCTTTTGTCCATAATGTGATTCCACTCAAATTCAAGAGACTTACTGTTTTTTCGTCACTCACTACTGCGATAAAGTCATCAGGGAAAACGGAAAAAAGCGGAGTGGAGCGACTCTGCAGCTCTTTTTCCCACCGCACCATTCCTGTTTCGGAGCAAGAAGAAAGTGTTTTTCCATCTGTTAATACCATAAAGCCGTTGCTTGTTTCCTTCGGGGGCGCGATTGCTTCTCCGCCAAAAATGGAGTTCCAGTTTGCATTGTACATTGAAAGGGTGATGTCCGATGCCTCTGCAAAAAATGCAAATGAAGCTGCGGTGAAATAAAAAAAGAGAAAAAGAATCGGACGGAATTTATCTACTTTTGTATACATATTCATACCCTTTCACATCTTTTTAGCACGACAAGACTTTCTATATGGCTTGTATGTGGATAAAAGTCAAGCAAAAATGCCTTTTCGATTTTATAGCCCGCTTTTACAAGGCGAGAAACATCTCTTCCCTGTGTCGCCGCATCGCACGAAAGGCAGCGTATATCCTGAATTTGTGACTTGTATAAAAAATCCACAATCTCTTTTTCCATTCCGCTTCGGGGAGGATCGATAATTGCCGCATCAAACTGTTCGTTATGAGGAAGCCTTGACCATTTTGCGCCGCTTAATCCAAACGACTCGTGTTTTTTTCCAATGAGATTGTGCTCTGCAAAAACCAATGCATCGCGGTTGTGTTCCACGAGTGTAACCGTTTCAAAAATGTCGCTCAAAAACACAGAGAATGTTCCGCAGCCTGCATACATATCCACCGCGTTTTTTCCATGAAGACCACGGCATATTTCTGTAACCGCGCATTCAAGCATTTCCACATTTGACTGAAAAAATCCTCGAGCGTCAAAACGGATGCGCTTTCCTAAAATGGAGACTTCCACTATATTTTCCGTTGATAAAACAGTGCCTTCATAATGCTTTTTTTGACGAGAATCTTTAAGGGGGGTGTTTTCTGTTGCCACCGCAATGCGTCGCGCTTGATTTCCTCCCACCGAAATAACTTTTTCGCTTCCAAAAATATGGCATCTTCCTTTTGGGCGGTTTTCCACGGGCGTTTCTAAAAGCCAATCGTCAATCACTTTTTCAGCGATAGGACAATGCTTGATGGGGATTCGTTCATTTGAAGATTTTACAGAAAATCCACCGTCAGACAACTGCAGTCGGCAACGGTAGCCTATTTCTTTGCCCCCGATTATTTTTATATCGTGTAATTCTATGCCATTTTGCAAAAACGCGTCCTGTAAAATCTGCGTTTTTAATTCCCTTTGATAGTCTATGTCTGCATGCATTAGGTTGCAGCCACCGCATGTTTCATACAGTGGACAGACAGGTTTTACTCTGTGAGGAGACGGCTTTAAAATGCTTTTGATTTTCGCATAGCTGTAGTCATTCTTTTCATTTGTAATTTCTACTTCAAGGCGCTCATTTGGCAGAGAAAATGGGATGAAAATGCTTTTTCCATCAATTTTTGCTAAACAATTTCCCCCAAAAACGAATTTATCTGTTATAATAATATGTGTACCCATTTACATAATATATTAACAGATTTACTATATTATGTGGAGTAGAAAGACAGTGCAAAAGTGAGAAACTTTTGCACTGTCTTTAAAAATAAATAAAAGAAGAGGCAAATGTATGCAGGTGAAAAATTTTTTGCAAACGATGAATGATGGCACGGAGATTGCAGTAAATCAATGGTGTCCTGATGAAGTGGCGAACGCAAAGGCTGTGATAGTTCTTTCACACGGAATGTTGGAGCATGCGCTTCGATATGACAGAATAGGGTCTATTTTTGCTGATAATGGCTATGTATTTAGTGCGCATGACCATCGAGGACATGGAAAAACCGCTATGACCGCAGAGCAGAAAGGCGATGGTACATTTGGTTTGCTTTCAAAAAAAGATGGATTTAATAAAGTTGTTGCGGATTTGACTGCAGTGATAAAAAAAGCAAAGGAAGATTTCCCTGGAAAAAAGATTGTTCTTTTTGGTCATTCCTTTGGTTCTTTTGTGGCGCAGGCATATATCGAGAGATATGGCAATGAGATTGACGGAGTGGTAATCTGTGGCTCTTCTGGACCTATGAATTCTTTGGCGAAAAAGGGAAGGGCGTTGATTCGCTTTATGTCTCTTTTCCACAAGCCTGAGTACAAGTCAAAATTTCTTCAGAGAAAAATTTTCGAAAGCTATTTTGATAGAATCGACAATCCAAAAACGGAATTTGATTGGATTTCAAAAAACACTTTGAATATAGATATGTATATGAACGATTCGTGGTGCGGTGGAGTTGCTTCTTTGGGGTTCTTTAGAGATTTGATGGATGGGTTGCTTATGGTTCACAATCCAGAGGCAATGAAGAAAATTCCGACTTCTCTTCCTGTGTTTATCATCGCAGGTTCTGAAGACCCTGTCGGCGGTTATGGAAAGCGAGTGACTGAACTTTCTGAAATCTACAAGGCAAATGGAATGACTTCTGTTTCTCTCAAACTCTATGAAGGCGACAGACATGAAATCCTCAATGAAGACGATAGCGACACGGTGATAGCCGATGTTGAAAAATGGATTGATGGAAGCGTTTTAGCAAACAGGTAATTGCGAGACCAGACGAATGTTTTTATGGGGGGGGGGGGCGGATAGCCTGTATTGCGCTCGCATGGCATTGCAATGATGTTATTGTGGCATCTCGCTGCAAAGAGGGCGTGCAATGTCAGCGCTGGGGTGATCTGCCAGTTTTTCACACAGAATTTTCACTGCCATCTCGATTTCATTCAATTTCAAAGACGAGCAGTTTACAATAAATGTGCTCTCTGTGTCTGTGTGTGTATGCGCTCTTTCATCAAAAAAGTATTCGTTCAATGCGTTTATTTTTATTCCCGAATGAAGAAGGCGGCTTTTTATGTCTTGAGGGCAGTTTTCTATTTTCACAAGAAAATACAGTCCTGAATCGGCATTGAGAGCTTCAATTTGTTTTGCCATGTCGTATTTTTTTAGCGAATTGATAAATGCATCTCGCTTTAAAAGCGCGTTTTTTCTTTGGCGATTTATGTGTCTCTCAAAAAATCCGCCATTTATGAACTTTGCAAGCGTTAATTGTTCAATTGATGAAACCGTGCAAGAATAGAAGCCTAAAATCTGTCTGAATTTTTTTGCAAGTGCTTCTGGCAAAATCATATAACTGATTCTTATAGAAGAAAAAAGTGTTTGTGAGAATGTGTTTATGTATATGATGCGACCGCCTTTGTCCATGCTTTGAAGACTGGGGATTGGATTTCCCGAAAAACGGAATTCACTGTCATAGTCGTCCTCAATTATATATCGTTGAGGAGATGAATACGCCCAGTTTAAAAGCTCCACGCGCCGACTTGCCGACATAACCGTTCCTGTTGGAAAATGATGGCTAGGAGTTACATGCATTATATCGATGTTCGCTTTCTCCAAGACTTGAATTTTTGCTCCTTTACTGTCGATAGGAATGGGTGCGCATTTTATTCCAAAATTTTTATAGATTGCCCACAGTTTTCTGTATCCAGGATTCTCAAATCCATACGTTTTCTCAAATCCTAACAGTTGAATCAAAAGCCCATACAGATATTCTGCGCCCGCTCCTACGATTATTTGATTTTCATTAACATGCATCCCACGAAATCCGCGGATATGCGCTGCAATCGCCTTCCTTAGTTCAGTTGTTCCAGCGGCGTCGACTTGCTTTATTGAGCTTTGCTGCTCTACCGAAAGAATTTCACGCATCAATCGTGCCCACACGGAAAAGGGGAAGTCGGAGACGGAAGTTTGGCTTGACGAAAAATCATACAGAATCGTTTTATGTGTGTCAGGAGTGGAAATGCTGCCTTTGCGGTGCGGAGCAAAAGGAACGTATGGATTTTTCTGTTCTGTTTCGTCAATTATTTTGTGCATTTTGAGCGGTTTTATGGTCGAGACAAAAAACCCTTTCCGCTCCTTTGAATAAATATATCCTTCGTCACTCAACTGCGCATAGCACGAAGCGACAGTGACAACGCTCACGCCTAAATTTTCGGCGAATATTCGCTTGGACGGAAGCCGTTGTTCTGCGGGAAGCGTTCCCTGCAAAATGTCCTGTCGAATACACTTATAGAGAAATTCATAGATTGGCACATTTCCGCGCTTTGAAATGTCATATGTCAGCATTTTTACAATCTGGTATTACTAAATTTTATTATTTTGGTACTTTTAATAATACCAGTTTTTGTATAACCTTGCAATGTCTTATAGGAGATTATGTATTATGAAACCAAAACGAATTGTTACCGTGCAGGATATTTCTTGCGTAGGAAAATGTTCTCTTACTGTTGCATTGCCGATTATCAGTGCGATGGGAGTTGAAGCCGCCATTATTCCAACGGCAGTGCTTTCAACGCACACGATGTTCAAGAATTTTACATTTTGCGACTTGACTTCTGAAATTGAGAAAATCACAGCGCATTGGAAAACCGAGGGCATAGACTTTGATGGCATTTATACGGGGTACTTGGGGAGTTTTGAACAGCTCGACTTGATGAAAAAGCTTTTTGCCGATTTTGGAAAGGGAAGGCTCATTTTTGTAGACCCTTGTATGGCGGACAATGGAAAGCTCTACCCAGGGTTCACAAAGGAATTTGCCCATGCGATGGCGGATTTATGCTCTCGTGCTGATATTATCACCCCGAACATCACAGAGGCATGCTTTATGCTTGGGGAGGAGTGCCCGCAGCCAATTGACAATTACAACGAGGATTATATTTCCCGCTTGCTTGAACGCCTTTCCACGCTTGGCGCAAAGAAGATTATTCTCAAAGGCATCGCCTATAAGCCGAATTTGTGTGGTGTCATCGGCTATGACTGCGAAACAAAACAACGCTTGGAGTACTTTCACGAGTTGGTGCCCGTAAAATTTCACGGCACAGGAGATATTTTTGCGTCTGTGGCATTTGGCGCGCTCATTCTTGGAAAGTCGCTTGAGGCGGCGATTCAACTCGCCGCGGATTTCACGGTTGATTCAATAAAAAAGACAGTCGCGTATGAAAACCACAACATCTATGGCGTGGATTTTGAAAGCGCGATACCGTCTCTTGTGAAAAAGTTGTAAAGTTTGTGGGGGAAGCTGGTTTGTTGTAAAAAGCTGCAAGTAATGCTAAAATAGTTTCATGCAGAAAAAACCAATTTTAACCAGCACATTTTCATTTGAGTATCTCATCACAAGCGGCGCGTTATATGTGGACAAAACGCAGTATTTTCACCGTCTTGTTACAAATGTGAGCAACTGCTATTTCTGTTCTCGTCCGCGCAGGTTCGGAAAATCACTTGCCATTTCTATTTTCGAGAACATCTTTTTAGGCAAAAAAGAGCTGTTTGAGGGATTGTATATCGCTAGCACGGACTACGACTGGCAGGTGTTCCCTGTGATTCACATTGATATGGCGCGAAGTGGCAGCACTTCCGCACAGGACTTGTTTGATTCTCTTATGAGGAATGTAAAAGAGAATGCGGAAAGATATGGTGTCACGCTTTCTTCCGAATCTCCATGGCTTTGTTTCGACGAGCTGATTTCCCAGTTGTGCAAGAAGACTGGCAAGAAAGTTGTCATCCTGATAGACGAATACGACCGCCCGCTCACGGAAAACATCAATGATGCAAAGACCCTTGAAGAGGTGCGAAATGTTTTGGACTCGTTCTACCAAATCATAAAAGGGCAGGAGCCGAACGAACGGTTTGTGTTTATGACAGGAGTGACAAAATTCAGCAAAGTGAGCATTTTTTCAAAGCTGAACAATCTGACCGACATAACGATGAGCCGCGAGTACGCGTGCATGTTCGGCTACACGCAGGAGGAGCTGGAGGAGAATTTCGCTCCATACATCGACGAACATGTGCGGGAAAACAACCTTGACAGAACGGAATTCATTGCGAAGATAAAGAAGTGGTACGATGGATTCAAGTTCCATTGGAAATCAGAAACTGTCTACAACCCTGTTTCTATTGGCAAATTTTTTGAAAATGAATGCGAGTTTCAGAATTTTTGGTTTTCCACCTCAACTCCAACATTTATCACGAAACTTGCCAGAATGCAACGGTTGACGCAAGAGGACATTTACGACACAAGACTTTCTGACGCTTCGATGAATGCGTTTGACTTGGCTTCGTTTGCGACTGGAAATATTTCAAAAGAAATAGTAATTCAGCTTTTGTTTCAGACGGGATATTTGACGATTGGCAATAAAATAGAAAGCTCGTTTGATGTGTTGTTTTCTGTTCGATTTCCAAATTACGAAGTTGAAGTTTCGTTCAGCCGTATTTTATTTGAAGTGTACAGTGGTATTAGGACAGAAACGGCGATTTCCTATGTGGCAAACATAATAGAGGCAGCGAACGAGGATAAACATGAGCGCCTAATAGAGATTTTCAAAAATTTTCTCGCAGCGATTCCATACACAATCCAGATACCGCAGGAAAAATACTACCAAAGCATACTGTTCAGCATAGTGAAAATGTGCGGCATGGACATAAGCGCGGAGGACGCCACAAACAAGGGGCGGATTGACGCGGTGTTGGACACGCCAAAATACATCTACTTGTTCGAGTTCAAAATCGACCAGGATGCGGAAATCGCACTAGAACAGATTGTGCAAAAAGAGTACTTTCAAAAATTTATAGAGGGCGCAAAAGAGAAGGGCAAGGAAATTCGGTGCTTCGGTATAAACTTCTCTTCAAAAGAGCGCAACATCACGGATTGGCGAGTGGGGTGATGGAGAAATATTATTCATGGCTATGCTATTTTATAAAAATCCTTATTTGGAAAACAGACAAATGACATTTACCGAAATCCTTTCTACATTCCGCAAAACTTCATTCACCGAACGACACAAGGGAAGCCGGTTTGAGAGGCTTATCGCTTCTTGGTTTAGGACTGACCCGCGATTTTCAAACAAACTTGATTTTGTGTGGCTGTGGGAAGAATTTCCTGCGCGGGCGGAATTTGGTGGTAAGGACATTGGCATTGATTTGGTAGCCAAAACTGATACAGGCGAATATTGGGCGATTCAATGCAAGTGCTATGACGAAAACGCCTATATAGACAAAGGCGAAATTGATTCTTTTATCGCGGCATCGGGAAAAACATTTCATAACGATGATGGAAATGTTGTAAAGTTTTCTGCGCGTTATTGGATTTCTACATCGAATAATTGGAGTAATACCGCCGAAGAAGAAGTAAAAAATCAGGACATTCCATTTCAGCGAATAACGCTTGATGAGTTGCAGAATTCAAATGTTGATTGGAAAAAGATTCTTGACGGCCTTGAAGGGAAGTCGGCTGTCGCTGACGGCAAAAATCCGTTTGAACATCAGATGAAGGCTGTGGAAGCGGCGAGAAATTATTTTGCGATGAACGAGCGCGGCAAGATGATAATGGCGTGTGGCACTGGCAAGACATACACTTCTCAAATAATTGTGGAGGATTTTCTTGGCGGAAAAGGGCTTGTTTTGTTTATGGTGCCGTCAATTGCATTGTTGGGGCAGACGCTTAACGCTTGGTGCGCGGACGCGAAAAAGCCCATCAAGGCAGTGTGCATTTGTTCCGATTCAAAGGCGAGCCGAAAAATAAAAAGGGACGAGGATTTGACGCTGGACTCGACAGTGGATTTGGCTTTGCCTGCAAGCACAGACGCAAAGTCGGTTGCGAAACAACTTTTGGCGTATAAAAATCACGATGGGCTTGTTGTGGTGTTTTCAACATATCAATCTATTGACGCGGTGTCCGAAGCGCAAAAAGAGATTCTAAAAGAAACAAAAAATGAATACGGTGTTTTTGATTTTATCATTTGTGATGAGGCTCATAGAACAACGGGCGTAAAACTCAACAATGATGAAGAAAGCAATTTTATAAAAATCCACAAGGATGAAAATGTTCGCGGAAAAAAGCGTCTTTATATGACGGCAACTCCTCGCCTGTACACGGACACTGCAAAAATCAAGGCAAAAACAAACGAGCGTATTGATTTTCTTTGTTCGATGGATGATGAAAGCATTTATGGCAAAGAGTTTTATTGGGTGAGTTTTAGTTATGCGGTGGAGCATGAACTGCTTACGGATTACAAGGTTCTTGTTTTGACGGTGAGCGAAAACGATTTGCCTGATTCTGTTTTGCAAGATGTGAAGGATGGCTCAAAAACCGAAGTAACAACGAATTACGATGACGCGAGCCGTTTGGTTGGTGTGGTGAATGGGCTTTCAAAATTGCTCAAGGACGATGAAGGCAAGACGTGGGAAGCCGATCCCTGCCTTATGAAACGGGCGGTGGCGTTCTGTCCAAAAATCGGGCGAGAAGATGTTGCGGGCAGTTCAAAAAATATTGCGGCGGTGCTTCCTCAAATTGCAAAGAATGTTATAAAAGATGCAAGCGACGAGCGGAAAAAACACATTGTGAGCATCGAGGCAAAACATATTGACGGAAGCATGGACAGCCAAAAGCGCGCTGAAATTCTTTCTTGGCTCAAAAGCGAAAGTGAAAATCCGAACGAGTGCAAGGTCGTTACGAATGTTCGCTGTCTTTCTGAAGGCGTTGACATGCCGAGTCTTGACGCGGTTTTATTTCTTTCCGCGCGGAACAGTCAAGTCGATGTCGTGCAATCGGTCGGGCGCGTTATGCGCAATTTCCGAAAAGGTCAGGCAGACGAAAAAAAATACGGCTATATAATCATTCCGATTGTTGTTCCGACTGGAGCGGATGCTGCCGAAGCGTTGGACAAGAACGATTACTTTGATGTGGTGTGGTCGATTTTGAATGCTTTGCGTTCTCACGATGACAGATTTGAAGCGAAAGTTCAAACGATACATTTAAACAAAAAGAAAAACGATTCGGGAATACTTTTTTCACGGGGCGGTTTCAGAACTGACGACAAGGGCGAAGGCGAGCAAAACGAAAACAATATCGACGGCGAAAAAATTGTGCAGCAATGGCTTTTCAATTTTGACGATATGAAGCAAGGCATTTATGCAAAGTTAGTTGAAAAATGCGGCGACAGAATGTATTGGGAAAACTGGTCGCGCGAGATCGGAAAAATTGCGCATAAATTCATTGGGCGAATTTCAAGCCTTATTCAGTCGGGAAAGCACAAGGAAGAATTTGAAAATTATTTAAAAGATTTGCAAAAGAACATCAATCCGAGCGTTGCCACTGCGCAGGCGGTTGAAATGCTTGCACAACATATTATCACACGCCCCGTTTTCGATGCGCTTTTTGAAAAATATGAGTTTGTAAAAAATAATCCCGTGAGCCGTTCTATGCAAGGAATGATTGACTTGTTGAAAGAGGAAGCGTTTGACAAGGACACAGATATTCTTGAAAAATTTTATGAATCTGTGCGAGCCACGGTCGGCAGAATTGACAATCTCGAAGGCAAGCAGACAATCATTAAAAATCTTTATGAGAAATTTTTCAAAGGAGCATTCCCGAAAACTGTCGAAAAACTCGGCATTGTTTACACGCCAATTGAATGCGTTGATTTTATCATTCATAGCGTTGACGATATTCTGAAAAGGGAATTCAATACAAGTCTCACCGAACGCAATGTGCATATCCTTGATCCGTTTACGGGAACGGGAACATTTATCACGCGGCTTTTGCAAAGCGGTTTGATAAAGGCAGAAGATATGGAGCGAAAGTATCGTGAGGAAATTCATTGCAACGAAATCGTTTTGCTTGCGTATTATATCGCCGATGTGAATATTGAAAGTGTTTTTCATGAACAGCGGATTGCCGCTGTTCATAACGAGTTTTCTAACGAAAACTTGCCTGCTGCTGAACAAAAGTTAAAATATCTGCCATATAACGGCATTTGTTTGACTGACACATTCCAACTTGCTGAAAGTCACAACGAACTTTTTAGCGATGTGTTTCAAGAAAACAGCGAGCGCGTGAACAGGCAAAAGAAAGCCCCCGTGCGTGTGATTATCGGAAATCCGCCGTATTCTGTCGGACAAAAAAGCGCGAATGACAATGCGCAGAATTTGGCATATCCAAATTTGGATAAAAAAATTGAAGACACTTATGTGAAAAACGGAACGGCGGGGCTTTCAAAATCATTGTATGACACTTATATAAAAGCGTTCCGTTGGGCGAGCGACAGAATTCCAGAGGATAGGGGGGGGGTAATAGGTTTTATAACGAACGGAGCGTGGCTTGACGGAAACGCTATGGACGGAATGCGGAAATGCCTTAAAAACGAATTCAGCGACATTTATGTTTTCAACTTGCGAGGGAATGCCCGAACATCAGGTGAATTGCGTAGAAAAGAAAAGGACAATGTTTTTGGGCAAGGAAGCAGAACTCCAATCGCGATAACGATTTTGGTGAAGAATCCTGCGAAAGCGAAAAAGACGCACATATAAATATCATGTATCACGTATTTCCTCATGTAAAAATCTAACCCAAAATCTTCGGTTACTCATGTAAA
>X363_Desmarests_Spiny_Pocket_Mouse__coassemble_764_pt1 | contig 15758 bp, 18 predicted proteins | sample X363_Desmarests_Spiny_Pocket_Mouse__metabat2_high_PE_007 | metagenome-assembled genome bin X363_Desmarests_Spiny_Pocket_Mouse | reverse complement strand
TTAGCGTACAAAACTTGAGGGCGAGGTAAAACAAACTCGTTTTGAAACCCCATTGTACCCTCGCCCCCTACTCATCGTGCCATTTTTTGAAAATCAAAGAGGTGTTGATTCCTGCAAATGCAAAGTTGTTGCTCATGACATATTCCGCGTTGATTTTGCGGCCTTCGTTCATAATGTAGTCGAGTTTTCCGCACTCTTCGTCAACATTGTGCAGATTCAGCGTTGGATGAAACCAGCCTTCGTTCATCATATTTATGGTGAGCCACGCCTCAACTGCACCGCACGCTCCCAATGTGTGTCCGATATATGACTTCGTTGATGAAATAGGAATTGCTCGTTTGAAAATGCGCTCGGTCGCGGTGCTTTCCGCAATGTCGCCGTGATGCGTTGACGTTCCGTGCGCATTCACATACGCAATTTCAGAACCGTCAAGTCCTGCGCTGTCCAACGCCAACTGCATGCAAATGCCCATCGTCTCGCTGTTTGGTGAAGTGATATGGGTTCCATCGGTGTTTGTGCCAAAACCCACAATTTCCGCGTAGATTTTCGCGCCTCGTTTTACCGCATGCTCCAAATCCTCAAGGATAAGCGTTCCTGCTCCCTCTCCGATGACAAGACCGTCTCTGTCCTTGTCAAACGGCTTTGGGGTTTTGTCGGGCGTGTCGTTCAAAATGCTTGTTGAACCCAACTGGTCAAAAATCGCCGCATCAGGGGGGCAGAGTTCCTCCGCGCCACCTGCAATCATAATGTCCTGTAAGCCGTTCTCGATTGTCTCATATGCATAGCCAATAGACTGACTTCCCGAAGTGCACGCCTCGCTCGTCACAATCATTCGACCACGCAGTTGATAGGTCACTTCGATATTCGCGGCGCATGTGTGCGGCATACATTTTATGTAAGTGGAAGAATTTACTTTTGCCGTGCAACGCTCCTGCATAACAGAAGTCAATTCCATGATTGAGTCAAAACTTCCCATTGAAGAGCCATAGGCAACACCTGTTCTTCCATTGTGGCATTCTTCGGAAATCAAGCCGTCTTCATTCAAAAGACCTGCCATTTTTAATGCCTGCTCTGTCGTGAAATAAGAGAGCAAACTCACACGACCCATTCCGCGCACCAGTTTTCTGGGGTATTTTGGAAGCTCACCCTTTGCAGGACAGGCAAGATGGGTGTTCATCCCCTGAATGTCGTGCCATTCCTCCATATCTTTTATGCAGTTTTTGTATGACTTCAACTGTTCGTACGCCTCGTCCCAGTTTTGACCTAGCCCGCTTATCATTCCTGCGCCTGTGACAACAACACGACGCTTCCCATTTTTCTTTGTGAATTCCATTATTGCATACCACCATTGACTGTTATTACCTGACGGGTAATATATCCCGCCGCCTCGCTCAAAAGGAACACCGCAAGTGCGCCTATTTCCTCTGGCTTCCCCGCGCGTTTCATCGGAATAGTGCTCATAATCATATCATAGATTTCAGGCTCTATCGCCTTTGTCATATCAGTTTCAATCACGCCAGGAGCAATGCAGTTTACCGTTATATTTCTTCCTGCAAGTTCGACCGCGAGTGATTTTGTCGCTCCGATAATTCCTGCCTTTGATGCGGCATAGTTTGTTTGTCCACGGTTTCCATAAATTCCGCTCACTGAAGAAACGGTGATGATTCGTCCGCCTCGCTTGTTTTTTCTGCTTGCCATTTGCATAACAAGTGGACTCAACACATTGTAAAAACTGTCGAGATTCGTATGAATCACAGAATCCCAGTCATCCCCCGAAAGACCAACAAATGTATTGTCTCGCGTGATGCCCGCGTTGTTTACGATTCCCCAAAGCGCACCGTATCGCGCCGTCAAATCATCGAGCTTTTCTTTGCAATCCGCTCTGTCGGAAATATTAAACTGCAAGAGCTCTCCTTTGCCGCCCGATGCAGAGATTTCAGAAAGCGTTTCCTCCGCGCGTGCTTTTCCTCCATTATAATGGCAGATAACATAATATCCCGCCTTGGCGGCCTCAACAGCAACTGCGCGTCCAATTCCGCCAGAAGCTCCTGTGACCAAAACTTTTTTGTCTTCATTTTCCATAAATTTTCTCCTAAAATAAGGGCGAACATTCGTTTTTTTACCCGTCATTGTCAGTAAAAGTTCGCCTCCCCGTTTTTCGTTTATACGAAAAACGGAAAATTTGTCTAACCCCAAATTGCGAAAGCAATAGAGGCTATCCTGTCAAATGCTATTCTATAAATTATATACATTCCAAAATAAATAAACAAGTGTCATACTCATATTGTGTGGCATACTAATATTGAAAACAACGCCTATTTTACGATATAATACATCATTATGATAAAACAAAACAAGAACTATACAAACCTTGCGAAAGGCTATCTCTTTCCAGAAATTGCCCGACGCAGAAAGGAATTTCAAAAGGCGCATCCTGATGCGAACATTATAAGCCTCGGCATTGGCAACACCACAGAGCCAATCACCCCTCACATTCTTGAAGGAATGAAAAATTTCATCGAGAGGCTTGGAACTCGCGAGGGATACGAAGGCTATCAAGATGACAGCGCGGGCAAACCCGCTCTTCGTGAAAAAATCGCGAACGTTATATACGGCTCAAAAATAAAGGCGAGCGAGGTTTTCGTTTCCGATGGCGCAAAATGCGACTTGGGACGGCTGCAGGCGATGTTCGGAGCAGATGTGAACGTCGCGCTTCAAGACCCTGCCTATCCCGTTTATGTTGACGGAACTGTGATGGCGGGAGCAGGTGGAAAAGAGCCCTGCACTGAAAACGGCTTTTCAGACATCACCTATATGCCCTGTCTTCCAGAGAATGGATTTTTTCCTGATTTGTCGGTCGTAAAAAAAGACAGCCTTATTTATATGTGCTCTCCGAACAACCCGACAGGTGCGGTTGCAACGCGTGAGAATTTGGAGTGTCTTGTGCAATTTGCAAAAGAAAACGACTGCATCATCCTTTTTGACGCGGCGTACTCCGCATTTATCCAGGACAAGTCACTTCCAAAGACAATCTATGAAATCGATGGAGCAAAGGATGTGGCAATTGAAATGCAGTCATTCTCAAAGCCAGCAGGATTCACGGGCATCCGACTTGGCTGGTGCGTTGTCCCTGAAAACTTGAAATTCGCGGACGGCTCGTCTGTTCAAAGCGCATGGCAAAGAATTACAAACACAAACTTCAACGGCGCGTCAATCATCGCGCAGGCGGGAGGACTTGCCGCCCTTGACAACGAAGGATTGAAGGAAATGGACGCCACAATACAATACTACCTTGAGAACGGAAGGTTGATACAGGCGGCGCTTGAGGGCGAAAACTTCAGGCGGTGCGGTGTTGAAATCTACTTCACAGGAAACGCGCCGTATGTGTGGGTGAAATTCCCTGGAAAAGGCAGCTGGGACATTTTCGATGAAATTTTGAATCAATGCAATGTGGTGGTGACCCCGGGCGCAGGATTTGGTCCTTCAGGGGAATCCTTCGTTAGATTCAGCGCGTTCGGTCATCGCGAGAACATCGAGGAAGCCTGCGAACGGTTGAAAAAGTTTCGTATTTAGAGAGGATTGAAACGAAAATTGCACAAAGGATTTTGCAATGGATTCACGCTTGGCTCACATGGCGAGTATTTTACTGATAGAAGCAGCAGAAAAAACATACAATACCCTTACTCTGAATATTCAGAGCATTTTTGTTTCGGAATAATCTACACTCGCATAAAAACTTCTTTAATCGGTGAAACAAAAAAATATACCATTGAGGAAGTAACAGAGATTCCAAGCGTAATAAAAAATTTCATTTTCTTTGCACAAGAAAAGTGGAAAATCGCAAGCGACAAAAGCGGAAGTGGCAACACCGCCAATATTGGCAGCATCAAAAAAATTGACGACATAATAAATGGCAATGGTGTTTTTGCAAAGGCAGGGAAAAATTGTTCGATGACTATTGGGCAAACTTTGGCAAAATTGAAATAAAGGGGAAAAATGAAAATTATAAAAAACTCTCAAGATTTGAAGAATTTTTGGAATACCGGAGACTGCCAAAAGTCTTAAACAATCCAACTGCAACAAAACAAAAGAGCAGATTAAATGACAGCGGTGCAAAATAATGGAAAAAATTTTTGTACCGCCCATAAAAATTCAAGGAATAAAGACAAAACTCGTCCCCTTCATTTCTGAAAATATTTTTTTTGACCCATTCTCAATTTGGATTGAACCATTTATGGGGTCGGGAGTTGTCGGATTTAATCTCGCTCCAAAAAACGCGTTTTTTTCAGATACAAATCCACATATTATACAATTTTACAACGAAATCAAATCGGGAAAAATTACAGGAGATGTTGCGCGAAACTTCCTTGAAAGAGAAGGCGCAAAATTAAAATCAGAAGGTGAAAAATACTACTACGAAGTTCGAAACCGATTTAATAAACCCCACAACTCTCTTGACTTTCTTTTTTTAAACCGCTCTTGCTTCAATGGAATGATTCGTTTTAATAAACATTATGAATTCAATGTTCCCTATGGTCATAAGGACGAAAGATTTTCAAAAGCCTATATAACAAAAATCTCAAATCAAATTTTTCATGTTCAGGAGCTGCTGCAAAAAAAAACAACTGGGATTTTAAATGCGCTTCTTTTGAAGAAGCCTTGAAAATAGCCGATAGCAATTCCTTCATCTATTGCGACCCACCATACATCGGCCGCCATGTTGACTATTATGACAGCTGGGATGCAGAACAAGAGCAACATCTTTTTACCGCTTTATACAAAACAAACGCCGATTTCATTGTCTCAACGTGGCATCACAATAAATACAGAAAAAATGAATTTATTGACACCCTATGGCATTCTTGCAAAAAAATTACAACAGAACACTTTTATTTTGTCGGAGCAAAAGAAAAAAATCGAAATCCTATGACAGAGGCGTTGCTTTCCAACAAGGAGTTTGCAAAGCCATTCCCCCATCATCAAAAAGACGAACAGCCTTTGTTGTTCGCGGTGTAAAAACAAAAAAAACTCCATGATGTTTGTGTCGAAGATAGCTTTTCTATATCCCACTCTCGGCAGACGGCTTGAAAAAGTCGAAGCAATCCACTTCTCGAAATGAATTGCTTCGACTCGCAACAAGTGCAATCTTTTGTCTATATTTTTAGACGATGCCATTTACTTACATTTATTCATCGGAGTACCAGGCCATTCGCCTGCAAGATTGATGGCTGTTTCTACGAGGAGGGGTCCCTCCTCACCTTCTACTTCTACTAAACTCGTAGACCATGAATATATGTTAAGAGACGAACGCCCATTAGGAACATAAACATATACAACAAGTTTTTCCGCTGTATCTAATTCACCTTGCCGCATAGAATCATCCACTTTTATTTCCGAATAGCTAAAAGTAGCAGGACTCAACGAAAAAGCAATCTCTCCAGTTAACTGAACAACTTCTATATCTTCAGTTTGAACTCCACCAACTGCATTAAATATCAAATTTACAAATTTTGAAGAAACTTGTGAGGTATCAAGTTCATAATACCACCATTCTGCTTTTTCTCCCAAACCTTCCACAACAATTTTGCAACTAGTTGTAGCTACTGGTTCGCCATTCCTAATTACAGTAGCGGTCAGCATTGTTTCTCCAATTTCAACTGCACTAATAGTTAATTTTCTATACCTATCCTCAATTATTTTAACAACCTCACCATAACATTTCCATTCTATATAATCATAATAAGGAGTGGAAACGGCATATTTTATAACCGTAGCATCATTTTCACTAGTAAGGGTCACTGTACTAATAGGAGAGAATTCCCCAAATAAAAGCGTCACCTTAACTTCATCATCTGAATCAATATAACACAAAGATGTTCCCTTTGTAATTTTATCTCCTGTATTTTTTGAAACCGCAGTAACAAGGCAATAATAGTAATATTCCTCCTCCGTTTGAGGACTTGTTTTTGAAGTTGCACCACCAATTGGAGTGGCATCAACAGGAACTCCTTCGTCAACTTTAGTACATCGATACCATTGATATACATAATCAAAGGGAACGGTTTCAACGGCTACCTCTGCCTTCAATGTATCACCAACTTTTCCATAACGAGGAATCATCTTCAGTTCAAAATTAGGTTTTATCTCCATCTCTTCATTAGGATTCACCACCTCTCCAGCCGCCACATATCTTGCATACCAAATTTTGTCTTTATTGCGAACGAGAACCTTGTCTTCAGGATTTTTAATCTCAATTATAGCATTGCCCTCACTCCCATTTTCAAATGGAAACGATGCGACATAAACTCCTGTTGAGGGCACTTCCACACCTATAAACACCTGTTCATTCCAGCCTTCAGATGCAGTGATTTTGAATTCCGCTCTGCCCTTTGTTTTAGACGCAACATCAAAATCATCTTTACTAAAACTATAATAAAAGCACCCTTGCCCTGCTTTTTCCATCGGTACAAAGCCAGCCCAATTATTAAATTCCCCCACAATATAAAGCGCATCAGGACTTTCCGGGTCGTCAACAATTTTTTCAATCACTGTAACCTTTAGCGATTCAGTTTTTGAAAGATATGTAACGGTAACGGTAACTTCACCTGCTTTTTCCGCTGTTCCCAATCCTGTAAATTTCACGCCATCTTCTGTTGTCACCGCTTCGCTCGTGCCATTGCTGTATTTCGCTGTAACAATAAAATCACTTGCAGAAATAGCGTCCCCTTCCACAAATGTTTCATTTGAATCTTTAAGAGCAATTGAAATCGAATCTAGCGTTACCACATCAGTATTTTTTTCAGAAACCGTAATTACGGTATTAGCAGATTTTGAAACAGAATTTTCAAAATAAATCACGCTGACTTCAACTTCCCCAGCCCTTTCCGTTGTTTTCAATCCTATGAATTGCACGCCATCTTTTTCTGTCACGGTTTTGCTCGTGTCATCGCTATATTTTGCAGTCACAGTAAAATCACTTGCAGACATAGTGTCTCCCACCACAAATGTCTTGTTCTCTTTAAGCGCAAGAGAGACGCTTACAAGTTTTACAATCTTAGGATTTTCAAGAACAGAAATTTCAAGGCTTGTAACCTTAGAACCGTATGTTGCCCAAAGCGTTGTCTTGCCAACATCCAGTTCCTCGTCTGTTCCTATAAATGAAACACCATCCGAAACATCTTTGGCGCTTCCGTCATCATATTTTGCGGTAACAACAAGATCTGTCTTTAAAACCTTGTCTCCTTCAGTAAATTTTTTATTTGATTCTTTAAGTGAAAGAGTAATTCCTGTAAGTTTTATCTCGCTGCCATTCGCACCTGTTGCCACATCATTTTTAGAATTTTTCTTCACGACTGGAATTTTAAACGCAGCGGAAGCTGAACCATATTGCGCCCTAACTGTAACAAAGCCAGCAGAAAGGCTTTCACTGCCTCCTGTAAAAATCACTCCGTCTGACACTGTTTTTTCAGAATTATCATCATATTTTGCAGTTACCGTAAAATCGGCTGCGGAAATCTTATCCCCTTCAAAAAATGTCTTATTTTTATCTTTAAGAGAAAGCGTAATTCCTGTAAGTTTAATTGTATTTCCTTTGCCATCCTCACTCTCGTCATATTTCAAATCATCTGACGATATGACAAAAATTACACACGATGCTTCAAACTTTCCATACTTTGCGGTAATTTTCACCGCGCCCGCTGTTGAACTGTCCAGCCCTGTAAAAGTCACTTCATCCTTTAAAAGTTCGGAAGTGCCATCACTATATTTCGCTGTTACAATAAAATCATCTTCGGAAATATTTCCAAGAGTAAACACCCTATTAGAATTCACAGGTTGCAAAGAAATCTCTTCGATTTGCACTTGAGGTTCATCATCATCCGAACTTTGCTTGCACGCAAAAAACAAAGAAAAAACAAGCGAAAGCGTTGCAAGAACTGCCATACATTTTGAGAACTTTTTCATACTATCTCCTAAGCAAGCCACCTGCCGTGGCGATATTTTAGGGCGAACTCTCGTTTTTACCAGTTATTGTTGGCAGAAGTTCGCCTTTTAGTCTGACAAAAAATTAAAGAAGCATTTTTAAAGCTGTCCGACCGTGCGACAAATTATGCAAACAACATATAAATAATGACATCTACATATTTTTAAAGGATTATATTATGATAAGTCATAATAGTCAAGTTTTAAATGATGAAATTTCATTACAGTCAACATTATGGAAAATTCATTCAAGGAAAATCTTCGGGCAGAGCTTGACTATCAGGGGATAACGGTAAAAGAGCTTTCAGCGAAAACAGGAATTCCCAAGCCGACATTGGACTGCTATTTGAGCAACAGAAGAACCATTCCACCTGTTGATGTGGCGGTAAAAATTGCACGCGCGCTGCACTCTTCTGTCGAGCAGCTAGTTTTAGGAGATGATTATGAAAATGAATCCCATAAACGAGATGATTTTCATTACAAAACGCTTTTAGAAAATTTCAAAAAATTACCACAGTCCTTTCAAAAGACAATAGAAACGATGATTATTTCGACGGTGCATAATTTGCAAGAATAATCGACGCCCATCGAAACAGACACCATGGCTTCTGCATGAAAAATTAATTATTGAGAACTTTCAATTGTGATGATATACTAAAAAAAATGGACGATGTGGTAATCAAAGACAAAATAGAGTACACAGTTTCTCTTGTGAGCGACTTTGCAAAAAAACATTCGCTTTCTACAACGCAAGCGTTCAATTATCTTGACCGTTTTGGCGCAATCAATTTTATCGACCAGCAATACAACATCGCCCATACACTTCCATTCTCCGAGATGATAGAAGACCTTGCACTTTATTGCAGAAAACACGGAGGGAAGTTATAATACTTTTGTATCATGGCTCTACCATTGAAATAAGGGAAATTGACCTTTCCTTTTCAAAACCAAACAAAGATTTCGGGAAGGGCTTTTATCTTTCTGATAATTTTGAACAGGCTTACAAAATGGCGCAATTTAAAGCGAATCTTTTAGACGGAGTTCCGTTTGTTACAAAATTCGAATTTGACGAAAACATCTTAAACAGCAAAGAACTAAAAGCTCTTTCTTTTTCTGAATATTCAAAGGAATGGGCGGAATTTGTTTTCAAAAACCGCAATAACGAAAATCAATCTTGCACACATAAATATGATATTGTTGTTGGATCGATTGCAAACGATCGCGTTGGAATTCAAATTCGCCGTTTTTTTGAAGGCGACATCAATTTTGAAACATTCCTTGAAAAATTGAAATTCATGAAGGGAATTACATTTCAATAATATTATTTCGGCACACAAAAAGCGATAAAAATGCTGGTGAACAAGGGGATTTGCGATGACTGATTCAGAATACCAAATTGAATGCACCACACGCGACTTGGTGGCGTATCTTGCAAATGATTTTTCCTTTGACTTGCGCCTTGCCTTGCGCACCGTATACAATTCAGAAACCTTCAAAAAACTCTGCGACATAAAAACCGGGCTTTATTTTCAAAGTCCACGCTATGTATATGATTTCTTAAAAAATGAAATTACGACTGGAAAATTATAATCGACGCCCCCTCCCATTACGGCAAATACCGCGCATTCACATTCTTTAACGCGGAAAGCAGACGGCGTTTTTTCAAGGGGCTGCCATCTGTGAGATATTCTAGTTTTTGTCGGGCAAGCTTCCGCGCGCTGTTCTCCTGGTAACTGCATGTACAAGTTCCGCCGTTATACCCCCGATCTTTTGTGTGGGCGATTATCGCTGATTCAGGGCAATAGTAAAGCGGACGAATAACAGAAACAGGATATTTTTCATATTTTAAATACGGTATCATCGTGCAAAGCTCTCCCTTGTTCAGAGCATTCATCAACGCGGTCTCAAGAACATCGTCCAAGTGATGTCCAAGCGCAATCTTATTAAACCCATTTGCGACGGCATAATTTTTTAATTCTGTCCGTCGTTGCGTAGAACACCAGTAGCAGTTCATCTTTCTTCCCTCCCGAATTCGTTGCAGCACATCGATCTTTACCGTTATAAGATTGACATTCCAATCTCGAAACAAAGAGACAATCTTTTCAGAAAGAGAACCTGAGAACTCCGTTTGGACATTCAGCGCAGAAAACTCAAAACCAGGACTCGGTCGTTTCATTCGTTCAGCAAAATATTCAATAAGCGCCGTAGAATCTTTTCCGCCGCTTGCGCCGACTAAAATTCGGTCTCCGTTTTCAATAAGATTATACTCATAAATCGCCTTGTCTATCATTGAAAAAAGCTTCATTTTGAAAGCCAGCTTCCGCTCACAGCAGCGACATTCTTGCAGTTTTGATATTCATGATAATTCTCCGCGTTCAAACCACCGCTCACAATAAACCGAACATTCGGAAACGGTCCTAAAAGAGCAGAAAGCGTTTTCACGCCACCCAAACATTCGGCGGGAAAGAATTTCAGCGTGGTCAATCCGAACGAAAGCGCGTTCTCAATTTCAGAGGGCGTCGCAACCCCAGGATATATCGGAACATCGTGGCGAATGCAATAGTGTATCGTCTTTCTATTGCAGCCAGGGGAAATCACAAAATGCGCCCCGGAGCGAATCGCACGGCGAGCAATCGCAGGACTTATAACGGTTGCCCCACCAACAAGCATTTCAGGAACAGAATTTCTCACCGCTTGAATGCACCTGTCCACACAATCAAAATGCTCCTCGCCTCTATACGGAACTTCCATTGAAAGGATTCCTTGGGAAACAAGCTTTTTTGCAAGAAGAACGCATTCATCCTCCGTCTTGCACTGGGAAACCGCCACGAACCCTATATCAGAGATTTTTTTGTCCATTTCATATTGATTTTTTAAGAATCTTTTCAAGCGTATTGCCATACAGTACCCAATTTCTTTTGTTGAATTGCCTCGTTGTCTTCCCTTCGGTGCGTTTGTCCACCATCATTTCCGCCTATTCCCCGAGTGTTCCGTACATTAGGTGTCCCTCGTTTTTCACCCATCACCGTTGAATTCGCCCGCTCGCATTTCCGTTCATTAAAAACTCAATCTCGCCCCTCGAAACAAGATTGAAGTCGCCTGAAATAGAATGCTTCAAGCACCCCGCGGCGGTCGCAAAATCCAACGCTCTTTTTTCTCCGCCATTTTCCGCGGAAAATTCCTCAAGCGCAAAAATCAGACCCGCCGCAAACGCATCCCCCGCGCCCACTCGCTCAACAATATCTTCAATTTCATAACGGCGGCTTTCGTAAAATCCTGTTTTTCCAAGCAAGAACGCAGACCACCCATTTTTGTCGGCGGAACGGCTTTCCCGCAAAGTAACCGCAATATATTGTAGATGGGGAAACGACTCTTTCACACGAACACACAAATCTTTGTACGCATCGGATGGACTGTCAAAATCAAGAAGGGGAATTCCCAGGCATTTTTGAATATCCTCCTCGTTCGCAATCAACACATCGGTATTCTTGCACAAAGAACGCATCACATCCTTTGCTTCACTGCCATATTTCCACAGATTTTTCCTGTAGTTCAAGTCAAGACTAACCGTCGCTCCCGCCTTATGCGCCTCCAAAATTGCAGCATGGGCGCAATCGGAGGCGGTCTTGCTCAGCGCTGGCGTCACGCCGGAAATATGAAAATGCGAGCAGTCGGAAAAAATTGTCTTCCAGTCATACTCTTCAGGAGAAGCAAGAGAAAACGCACTTGAAGCGCGGTCATAAATCACTTTCGATGGACGCATACACGCCCCATCCTCTAAAAAGTAAAGCCCCATTCGCCCTTCCTTGCGAATTGCATCAACTTCAACATTATGCGACTTCATAATAGAAACGGCGGCATCACCGATTGCATTTCTTGGAAGGGCGGTCACAAAACACGCGCTTTTCCCCAAACGAGCAAGGCTCACCGCCACATTTGCCTCGCTTCCTCCAAAAACCGCCTCCAAAACAGGAGATTGAAAAAGCCTCTCTTTTGCAGGGGATTTCAACCGAAGCATAATCTCCCCAAATAAAACAATTTTCTTCATATTTAAATACTTTCAACATTTTTAATAGGCTTAATTTCGAATCTTGCAAAAGGTAAAAAACATTCTTCCAGTTGCAGTGAAAAAGGAAAAACCATGCGCTCGCGCATTTCGCGCTAATTGCGGCAAGGATTATCCATTCGCCCAGCCTATCGGCGGGCGACCGCAATCAGAGCGATTTTTCCTTTTCCCCTGCGCCCTCGCGAATGTTTTTTATAGGTTTTCGAAAACTCGAAATTAAGCCTAATAGTTACATAGTTTCCAGCCGACTTCGTATCGCGTCAATAAATTCCCACGAATTCAGAACCTTTTTCGCAGGCGGATTCGCGATTCTTGCGATGTCTCCCGTCATCTCTCCGTCCTCGATTGTGGAAAGAGTTGCCCTTTCAAGACGCCGCGCAAACTCTCCCAATTCCGCCGTGCCATCAAGCTCCGCCCGTTTTGCAAGCGCACCTGTCCACGCAAAAATCAACGCGACTGGATTTGTGGAGGTTTTCTCTCCCTTTTGATAGCGGTAGTAGTGCTTTTGCACCGTTCCGTGGCTCGCCTCATACTCATACTTTCCATCAGGGCTCACAAGCACGCTCGTCATCATCGCAAGACTTCCACATGCAGACGCAACCATATCGCTCATCACATCTCCATCGTAGTTCTTGCATGCCCACATAATGCCACCCTCATGCTTCATAATCCGTGCAACACAGTCATCTATCAATGTATAAAAATACTCAAGCCCCGCCTCATCAAAACGAGATTTAAATTCCTTGTCAAAAATGCGCTGGAAAATCTCCTTAAAGTTACCATCATATGTTTTGCTGATTGTATCCTTTGCTCCAAACCACACGGGAACATGTTGATCAAGCGCATATGCAAAGCAACATCGCGCAAAGTTTTCTATTGAATGGTCAAGATTATGTATCCCCTGAATAATTCCAGGTCCCTTCATATCCATAATCGTCCTGCGAATTTCCGTTCCATCATCGCTCGTAAACACCAACTCCGCCTTTCCCGCAGAAGAAGTTTTTATCTCACATGAGTTATACACATCTCCATATGCATGTCGCCCCAATATAATTGGTTTTTTCCAGCAGGAAACCGTGCCTTTTATATTATTCACAAAAATGGGCGTTCGAAAAACAGTCCCGTCAAGCTCTGCACGAATAATGCCGTTCGGAGAAGGAGTCAAATGCTTTAGATTATATTCCTTCATACGCGCCTCATTTGAAGTGATGGTCGCGCATTTCACGCCCACCCCCAGTCGTTTTATCGCCGCCGCCGAATCGTATGTCACCTTGTCGCCCGAATCATCACGACTTTTCAATCCCAAATCATAATACTCAGTCTTCAAATCAACATAAGGCTTCAAAAGCTCATCCTTAATCACCTGCCAAAGAACCCGCGTCATCTCGTCGCCGTCAAGCTCCGCAATCTTATTCTTCATCTCAATTTTAGCCATAGCAATTTCTCCATAAATACAGTAAAAACACTGAAAACCATCAAACACCGACACCACAGTATACCAAAAAAACACGATATGTGCAATTTAAAAGAAAGTTTACAAAATGTCTATTGAGGAGGGAAAAGCCTTTCCCTCGCTTCAGCCCGCAAGCGGTCTTACGCTTCCCTTTCTAGCGGGGTTTCACCCCGCAACGCCCCTGAACGAGGTCGCCAAACAAATCAGATTATTTCCAAACTGAAATTTCCCTAGACTATTTGATTTTGGTGTGCTATACTTGAGGGTAAGAATTCTTTTTTTAGGAGTTATAATATTATGGCTAATGTAAGAGTTGCTATTAACGGATTTGGACGCATCGGTCGTTTGGCATTCCGCCAGATGTTTGATGCAGATGGCTATGAAGTTGTTGCTATCAATGACCTCACAAGCCCAAAAATGCTTGCTCACCTTCTTAAGTATGATACAGCACAGGGCGGTTTCTGCGGAAAGATTGGTAAAAACGAACACACTGTTGAGTACATTGATGATGTTCTTGGCGATGACGGAAAAACAGTAAAAGAGCCAGGCGCAATTGTTGTAGACGGAAAGAAAATCACAATCTACAAGGAAGCGCAGGCCGCAAACCTTCCATGGAAAGCATTGAATGTTGATGTTGTCCTTGAGTGCACAGGTTTCTACACATCAAAAGAAAAGTCCATGGCTCATATCAACGCTGGCGCTCGAAAAGTTGTTATTTCAGCGCCTGCAGGAAACGACCTTCCAACAATCGTTTATAATGTAAACCACAAGACATTGAAGGCTTCCGACCAGGTCATTTCCGCCGCGTCTTGCACAACAAACTGCTTGGCTCCTATGGCTAAAGCATTGAACGACTTTGCTCCAATTGAAAGCGGAATTATGGTGACAATCCACGCTTACACAGGCGACCAGATGATTCTTGACGGTCCACAACGAAAGGGCGACCTTCGCCGTGCTCGTGCAGGTGCAGCAAACATCGTTCCTAACTCAACAGGCGCCGCAAAGGCAATCGGTCTTGTAATCCCTGAATTGAACGGAAAACTCATCGGTTCTGCACAACGTGTTCCTGTTCCAACAGGTTCAACAACTATCCTTACTGCCGTTGTAAGAAAGGACAATGTTACCAAAGAAGATGTAAATGCTGCAATGAAGGCTGCTTCTGACCCAGAAACATTCGGCTATAACACTGACGAAATCGTTTCTAGCGATGTAATCGGAATGCGCTATGGCTCATTGTTCGATGCAACTCAGACAATGGTAAACAAAGTTGCTGACGGTCTTTGGGAAGTACAGGTTGTTTCTTGGTACGACAACGAGAACTCATACACTTCACAGATGGTTAGGACTATCAAATACTTCAGCGAGTTGAAATAGATTTACATAATCATATTCATCTTGCAATGAAAAGAGCTCTGACATAAAATCAGAGCTCTTTTGTTTTACTCTATAATCAAAATCTCCAAAGACTTTTTTTTGGACTGGATAAAATGCCGTAATGTCTTTGTATTCTCGAAAATTGTCAAAAGTTTAGTTTGGTTTTATAATGAATTTTACTTCATCCATAAAGGAGATTGCTTCTTTTTTCATTTTCTGCTGCACCGCAGATTCAGCCTCCACCCTCTCAAGCACGCTTTCAACCTGCCTTTTTAGAATATTTCTGTCCATCGCATAAACGACATAATAATGATAAGAATCCTCAAAGCAGGATTCTTTCTTGTCCTTGTAAGTGCGGATTTGAATCCAATAGTCCTTTTTTAATTCAAGACCGTGATAAAATATTTGCGCAAACGCATTCTCAATATCATTTAGGAAATCCTCATTGCCCTCGGACTCCTTGCAGACTTTACTATTTCCTCTGATTTTTGCAATCGCAGCAGTGCTCAATGTATGAGAAAAATTTTCATTCACCTGAAAATGCTGCACTAAGTACTTTAGTCCGTCTAAATCTTGCCCATCCCATTCGGCAAAATAAATAACTGCACCCTTATACTCTTTTTCAAGCAGAGAATAATCTCCATCAAGAGCATTCTCAAGCCACTTTGGAATGTCCACATCAAAAGGCATCCCCTTGCTGTCAAGAACATCCATTTCTTTGACACTTTCTGCCAATGCAAATCCATCAAACAACAAAAACATCGCCCAAATCATCACATGGATTTTCTTTGAAACATTCATATACCTTCTGCCCTACTAAAATAAAGTCTGCTGAATTTCCTTTTCTTCAAAAGCATTCAAATAAGAGAAAACAGTCTCCACACC
>X363_Desmarests_Spiny_Pocket_Mouse__coassemble_749_pt1 | contig 16052 bp, 7 predicted proteins | sample X363_Desmarests_Spiny_Pocket_Mouse__metabat2_high_PE_007 | metagenome-assembled genome bin X363_Desmarests_Spiny_Pocket_Mouse | reverse complement strand
ACGGCTAGTAAATTCGCAAGGACTGTGTTTCAATTGCCAAAAATTGATTTCCGTGACAACATCTCAACAGGGCAAACGCATGTAAAAAAAGTATAAAGATTTTAAACGAAATCTGCGCAAAGTGGCGGAAGGTGCATTGCTTGGTTATCCTCATCTCTTTGCCTTCCGCCTTCAGTTTTTGCCTACAGCAAAAACTGACTAGCCATTTTGATAGCATAGCGTAGCGGCGCAAACACCCCAATGATAATAATGCAGGCAGAAAATGCGGGGTTTAGTTGGGGTCGCAGTTTTGCTTGCAAAACTGTTTAGTGGAGCGTAGCGGAACCTGCGAAGCAGCCGGAGCACCGCAAGGCTTTGCAGTCATCTCGACTGGAAGCAGATTTCTCATTTTTTTTATAAGTTTTTAAATTTTGCTTGAACATGCGTTTGCCCTGGCAACATTCACGGAAACAGGCAAAGTATACAAACCGCTACGAAATATGCTATAGTTATCATTATGAAAGAAGAAGAAAAAACAACAAATATTATGATTGTGGGAGTTGGAGGGCAAGGCTCTCTTTTGGCAAGCAAACTGCTGGGGCGTATTTTACTTGATTTTGGTTACGATGTAAAAGTGAGCGAAGTTCATGGAATGAGCCAAAGAGGCGGAAGCGTTGTCACCTATGTGAGATTTGGCAAAAAAGTGTTTTCTCCACTCATTGACAAGGGAGAGGCGGATTTCATTGTTTCATTTGAACTTCTTGAAGGAGCGCGATACATCGAATATCTTGCTCCAAGCGGACGCATTGTTGTGAACACACAAGAAATAGACCCTATGCCTGTAGTGACAGGGACGACAGAATATCCTGAAAATTTAATTGAAAAAATGCAGACCCTTGGCGTTCAAGTCGATGCGTTGGACTGCCTTTCTTTAGCTGAGCAAGCAGGCGCTGCAAAGGCTGTGAATCTTGTTTTAATGGGGCGTCTTTCCCGCTATTTTGACTTTCCAAAAAAAATATGGATGGAAACAATTGAAAAAACGGTCCCCGAAAAATTTCTTGAGGTGAACAAAAAGGCGTTTTTATTAGGGCGTGGGCACGAACAGTAGATGCGCTCATCAATTTTTGCCGTCAATTGAGGCTCTCCCAAAAATAAATGTTTTTTGTGAAAGCCCAATTCATACTAATACTCGCAAAGAACCGCCCTTGTCACTCTATCCGAATATGTGCGGCGTCGGCATGAGCGAAAAGCCCTTCTGCATTTCCGAGAGCAATCGCGGCGGCGGCGCTTTTTTCCATGCCATCGCTGTTTCTTTCAGTGCGCAGCGTTGTCACCGTCTTTAAAAACACCCTCACGCTCAATCCCCCTGTGTAACGCGCCGATGTGCTTGTGGGGAGCGTGTGGTTCAATCCCGCGGCATAGTCACCGAAAACTTCCGCTGAATAATGTCCGATAAAAAGAGAGCCGAAATTATGCACTTTCTTTTGAATGGCATCGCGCTCTTTTCCTGCTTCCATTGCAAGCTCCAAATGCTCAGGAGCCTTTTTGTTTGCGATTTGAGCCGCCTCTTCAAGTGACGGGCAAATGATAATCCTGCCGCAAGAGTCTATGCTGGCGCGGGCGGTTTTTTCTGTCGGCAGAAGAGGCAGCTGTCTTTCTATTTCATCGCGCACTTTCTCGGCGAGCATGGTATCGGTCGTTGCCAAAACGGGTTGCGCCACAATGTCGTGTTCCGCTTGCGCAAGCAAGTCCGCCGCAAGCCATGCAGGATTCGCAGTACTATCAGCAATGATAAACACCTCTGTTGGACCTGCAACCATATCTATCCCCACTTTGCCAAAAACCATTTTCTTTGCCGACGCAACAAATTTATTGCCAGGACCGACAATCACATCGACCGCAGGAATTGAGTCCGTTCCATACGCCATCGCCGCAATCGCCTGTGCGCCACCGCACGCATAGCATTGTTTCACTCCGCAGATATACGCCGCCGCCATAATTCCCTCGTCGGCATAGGGCATTCCATTAAGAAACGCTTTTCCTGAAACTCCAGCTTTTTGAGAAGCGGCGGCATTCGCATTATCGGGATGCACTCGTGGAGGGGTGCATAAAATAATCTCTTCAACACCCGCCGCAACTGCTGGTGTCACCGTCATCACGACCGTTGAAAGGAGCGGAAAACGCCCCGCAGGCACATACACCCCCGCTCGTTTTACGGGAATCGTTTTTTGTCCTGTGAACATTCCCGGCGCGATTTCCATCTCAAAGTCATCAAATGACTCTTTTTGTCGCAGCGCAAATTGATATGCCTTTTCATACGAGTAGCAAAGCGCATCATACACATCGGTTTTTTCTTGGCGCATTTTTTCAGCGGCCGCCTTCAGTTCGCTTTCAGGAATCAAAAAGGTTCTTGGAGATGAAACATCGAATTTCTCGCTGTACACCTTTAAAGCGGCATCTCCATTTTGCACCACATCCGCTATGATTTTTGCAACGGTTTCATTCGTTCCTGAAAATTCCCGAGTGTCAAACCACTCTTTTTCAATTTCACTCGATTTTAAAATCTTTATCATATTATTCTCACTTTCATGGGGATTTTAAGGGGCTTGCCCCTTAGGTAGGGCGAGGTTATGAAAAATCTCGAAAACAAGTTGTTTCATCCTCGCCCTCAAGTTTTGCTAGTTAGGCTTAATTTCGCGTTTTATGATTATGCAAAAAAACATTTGCGAAGGAGCAGGGAAGAAGGTAAAATCGCTCTGATTTCGGTAGGGGCTAGCCCTGGATTTTGACCTTCTTCAATGCGGCTGGAAGAATGTTTTTTATCGTTTTTACAAAAACTCGAAATTAAGCCTAGTTACTATAAGTCGCGAGGGGAATTCGCAACGAGTGCATAGCACGAAGTTTCAAGCGGATTTCCCCTTCTAACCCCCTCCCCTTATTTTTTATGCCGCCTGTCCAGTTCATCATACACATCTTGCCATGTCACGCTTTCACGATACATCAAAACGCTTGCAAAATACAAAAGGTCGGCGGCTTCCCAAATCACTTCATCCTTGCCTTCCGCCTCGCACAACTCCTCCGCCTCCTCCTCGACTTTTTCCCGAACGCGCTTGTCGTCAAGGGTCGCAGTATAACTACCGGGCTTTGGATTCGCAAACCGCTCGGAAATCGTCGCGTAAAGGCGTTCCAAAGAGCTTTTTTCATCCGCCTCAGCCGAAAAACACGTCCAGCTTCCTGTATGGCACGCGCCCCCATGCGGCTTTACGGTCGCAAGAATTGTGTCACGGTCGCAATCGGCACGAAGCTTTACAACCTCAAGAAAGTGTCCGCTCGACTCCCCCTTTGTCCATAATTTTTGTCGAGTTCTGCTAAAAAAGGTGAGTTTCCTTGAGTCAAATGTTTTTTCGAGAGCCTCGCGATTTGCGTAGCCCATCATCAGAACCTCGCCGTTGACACTTTGCGCAATCACAGGAAGAAGCGGATTTTGTGTGTTTTGAACACCTTGCATTTCATTTTGAGAGGGCGAACCAGCTAAATCCGTTGAATCCTTAAAATCTTTGAAATCTCCCGATCCGCTTGCATCTTTTGAAGTGTCTTGCGCGTTGTTTTGAGGAGACAAAACATTTGAGGCGTTTGCCCCCTTCGCACCGTTTGATTGCGCCTCCGCTTTTTCCCAGTTCAAACAACGGATAAACGCATTTTTGAGGCTCACCTTGCCTGTGTAAAGAGCCATTCCCAGCTGCACATCGCATCCGATTTTTTCTAACGCAACAATTTCATCCTCGCTTGAAACGCCCCCCGCCACAACAACTCGACACTTCACCGCCTCTCGCAAGGCTTTCGCCATTTCCATATTCGTTCCCTGCATACAGCCTTCTTTTTCCACGCAGGTAAACAGAAGTTCGGAGCAATATTTTTCAGCCTCACGCGCCCCGTCAATCAGTGATATGTCAACAGTTTCTGTCCAGCCTTTGACCGCAATTTTTCCGTCTATCGCATCCACGCTGATGATAATGCGTTGTTTTCCAATCGATGAAATCAGTTCTTCAAGGAATTCCGTATTCAAAGGGCTTTCTCCGCTGGAAACATCTTTTTTCCATGCGGAAGAGCCGATGATGACTTTTTCCGCTCCAAGACTTATGAGTTCCTTCGCGCGCTTCACCGTGTGAATTCCGCCCCCCGTTCGAACATTTCCCTTTCGCAAAAGGCTTTTTAAAAGGACGGTGTTCACCGTGTCACCCTTTGGATTCACATTTCCAAGCGCCGCGTCAAGGTCAATAATCGCAACCTCGCCATATATATTGAATTCGCCAATCAAAGCATCCGCATCATCGCGTTGCAAAACAAGTTCTTTGCCATTCTTAAGCTGGACGACATGTCCGTCTTTTAAATCAATAGAAGAAATCACCATAATGGGAAAATTGTATCAGATTTTGGGAAAGTGGGAAAGGGACGCGCGCTAGTTATTCGTGAAATAAATATTGGTAAAAGCTCGTCCTTCACTTTTTGCCTTGCAAAAAAATGCGGGCGGGTTGGCAGTGACAGACATGAACACTGGCTGTTCAGCCACTCTGAATTCGATGGAATAAATGGAGACAAGATGATTTCTGTATTATCTAGAGGATTATGTTAGGCTTAATTTCAAGTTTTCGAAAAAGTATCAAAAAAGTCATTGCGAGTCCTGCTTGCAAAGTGTGCATACGAAGCAATCTCAGGAAAATTGGGAAATGCACTCTCCGCAAGTCATGAGATCGCTTCAATTGCTCGCAAGAAAGCGAAATCGCAATGACATTGAGTCAACGAGCAAATAGATAAGAGTGCAATTATAGATGACGGAAAAACTTGAAAATGGATCTCCCCGATGCAGAGTATCGGGAAATTAAATCCTCCTCGCGAATAAAATAAAAAACGTGAGGAATAGGTAAATATTCCTCGCGTTCATTTTAAGAGAGATACCGTTTGTGTTCATTTTACAGTTTTTTCACGAGAAAAAACTGCGGCGCGGAGGAGCTCCCCACAACCGTTCGGAACAGGTGAAGCCCCTCGTGTCAAAAACTGTCGTGCAAATGCACACTTTCCTCTTGCGAAAAAAGCGCGAGCCTACAACCGACAGAAGTTTGTGCAGTGCCTCGTGGTCAAAAACTGCAGTACCAATGCACACTCTCTTCGCAAGAAGAAAGTGCGAGGCGAACTTCGACTTATAAACACTGGTGAATGAACCTTGTGTTCGCCCGTGGTCGCCCCTAGTACATTCCACCCATGTCAGGATTTGCTGGAGCAACAGGTGCTTTTGGCTCTGGAATGTCTGTCACCGCGCATTCTGTTGTCAAAAGGGTGCCCGCAATGCTTGCCGCGTTCTTCAATGCAGATGTGGCGACCTTTGCTGGGTCAATAATTCCCGCATCAATCATGTTCACCCACTCGCCCGTGTATGCATTGTAGCCAACACCTTTCTTTTCGTTTCGTGCGCGGTCGGCGACAACTGCTCCATCAACGCCGGAGTTGTCCGCAATTTGGCGGATTGGCTCTTCAAGTGCGCGTCGAACAATCTTGTAGCCAACCTTCTCGTCTTCAGTCAAATTCTCTGGAATGTTCTCAAGAGCCTTTGAAGCGTCAAGAAGCGCAACGCCACCTCCGCTCACGATTCCCTCTTCAAGGGCTGCGCGAGTAGCGGCGATGGTATCTTCAACACGGAATTTCTTTTCCTTCATTTCAGTTTCCGTTGTTGCACCAACATTAATCACCGCAACGCCGCCCGCAAGCTTTGCAAGTCGTTTCTGCAGCTGCTCTTTGTCATATGAAGATGTCGCCTTTTCAATCTGCTTTTTGATTTCCTCAATACGGTCAGAAATCGCCTTCTTTTCACCTGCGCCGCCAACGATAGTCGTGTTGTCCTTGTCAATCTTTACAGACTTCGCCTTGCCGAGAACATCAAGGTCGCATGTCTCAAGTTTAAGGCCAACCTCATCGCTCACAAGAGTACCGCCTGTCAAAATAGCGATGTCCTGAAGCATATCCTTGCGGCGATCGCCAAATCCAGGAGCCTTCACAGCGCACACATGGATTGTACCGCGAATCGTATTCAAAACCAAAGTGGTGAGAGCCTCTCCGTCAACATCTTCTGCGATGATAACCAAAGAGCGTCCTTCATTTGCAACCTTTTCAAGAATTGGAAGCAAATCTTTCATTGAAGAAATCTTTTTGTCGTAAATCAAAACATAGGCATCAGAATATGCAGCCTCCATTCTTTCTCTGTCTGTTACAAAGTAAGAAGAGATATAGCCTCTGTCAAACTGCATTCCTTCAACCGTATCAACAGTCGTATCCATATTTTTAGATTCCTCAACTGTGATTACGCCATCTTTACCAACCTTTTCAATTGCATCTGCAATCAAAGAACCGATTTCCTTATCATTATTAGCAGAAATTGTGGCGATGTTTGTGATGTCGGCGGCATCTTTAACCGGCTTTGCGTTCTTTGTGATTTCAGAAACCGCAGTCACAACCGCCTTGTCAATTCCACGCTTAATGTCTATTGGAGTCATACCAGCGGCGACCGCCTTGAATCCCTCTCGCACAAGCGCATACGCAAGCACTGTTGAAGTTGTCGTTCCGTCACCCGCGTCATCATTTGTCTTTGATGCAACCTCGCGGACAAACTGTGCGCCCATATTCTCATACGGATCTTCAAGCTCAATATCTTTTGCAACAGAAACTCCGTCTTTTGTAATTGTAGGCGCACCATACTTTTTGTCGAGCATCACCATTCTTCCACATGGTCCAAGCGTAATCTTCACCGCTTTTGAAATCTGCTCAACACCAGAAAGAAGCTTCTTTCGTGCCTCTTCGTTAAACAACAACTGTCTAGCCATTTTATATACCTCGAAAATATAAAAGAGTTTTATTGAAATCGCTGCAAAATCAGCGACATCGTACATACTTTAAAATATAAAAAAAAGAGGCGGTCGGCAAGAGAATTCTAAAAAAAAATAACGCCTGTATAATCCACAGAGTTGCTTCTAGCGCACAGTTTTGATTTTGTTGCCACTAGCCACATCAAAAAAGTTGTCCTTTGCGGTCGCGAAATTCACGGATTCGCCCGGCTCCAACCAATACTTGCCGTTATAATCCACCCATCGATTCTGGTTCCAATCGGTTTGTAAATAAATGATTTTTTTAGGACCCATTGTTCCTGAATCCTCGTGCAAAGACCCCGCTAAGAAAGCGACATACATATTCACATTAATTTCCCAAGTGACATAGTAATAGTTGTGTTCGTCGTTATTAAGAGTAATTTGCGTCAAAAGCGCCGTATTATCGTAGTCGTCAGTGTTCCAGCTCAAAGGAAAGCCTGGCGTGGTGCTATCGCTGTTTATGCTTTCGCCGCCACGAAGCCAAACGCCGCATCTTCCATTGCTTGTTTCTATTGCTTTTGCCACACTGTCATCATTGTTGTGCAATGTGAAAGGTTGATGACCACCGTCATTGTTATCGCCTTTATTTCCCAATCCCATAATATAAATTACGCTACGGTACGCCACCTCATACGCCGTTGCATTTGCACTGCCTTTTGTCGCTTTCGCGGTGATTTTGAAAACCTGCCCATATAAATCGCTTTCGTTCACCGCCTGATTGTTGCCAATCGTAATATCACTGCCTTGCGTGTAGTTGCTTTGCGGAACAGTCGTCTCCGAGCCCGCAGACTCTTGCCGAGTAAAACTCACGCCACCCGCGTTGTCGTTTCGTCCTTCGACTTTCATCTTTTTGCCCTTCGCCTCCGTATGCGAAAGCGTCAAGGAAGCACCCGGCGTGGCGCATTCCGCGCGGTAGTTTGCGGTGAGCGGCTGCGTCGCCGTAAAGGAATCCTTATCGTAAGTCCACTTTGATTTTTGCACCCGAATAACAGGCTTTTCAATTCCAGGGCAAGTGGCGTTAGATTCTGCCATATTTTCATTAGACTGCCCGATTCTGTCCTGCACAATTCCACTTGGAATTTTCACGCTGTACTCCGCCCCCTTGCACGGAAGAATATCCGAGCCTTTAAGCGAAATCACAAGTTTTTTTCCGTCAACGCTCACGCTTTGCGACTTCACATCCTTTTCAATTATGTGGGCGCTCGCCGCTTTGTAGGCATCAACCACGGATTTATCATCCGCCTTGTAGTCGTATTTTAGAACATACTTCGCCGAAGTGTCGGGTTTAAAATCAGAATCTGCACCGTTTGTGCCTTTTTCATAATAAGTCGCAAGGGCGGCGTTCTTTTTGACTAAAATCTTATAACGCTCTTCCGTAAGAACCGGCGGCACTTTCTGCACATCCTTCTGCGTAATTGTTAATTTGCCCGTTCCCTTCACAATATTTTGCGAAAACTTTATCGTCACAGTGTCGCCGTCATCGCTTGAAGAAATTTCAACGCCTTCAACTTCAGGTTTTTTCGTTACGATTTCAATCTTCTTGTTGTTCGAAAATTTCGTATTTCCTGCAAGCGATGATTTGTTCAATGTGAGTTTTTGAGCGTCTTCTGTTTTCTTGTCGCCGAAAACTAACTCACTCGGTTCAAAATCTACAACATCGAGTTCCGCAACATCATCGCCGCTTTCCACTTTGTATTTGTAAATGTGGTTCATTCCTCCATCGCCGCTTTCATAAACCGCATATTTGTTGTTGTTCAGTTTGAGTTTCGGCATTGTTCCCGCAGACACACTTGGAATTTTGAGATACATTTTTTTGTTAAACTTCAATGCGATTTTAATTTCTTGATTCACCTTGTAAGAGCCGTTCGCGTTTCCGGAAGTTATATAACGCAAAGCGGGAGCGTCGCCGTCGATTTCAATTGAATTTGTAGCGTTTTTTTGATTTCCCGCGAAGTCGGACACTTGAACCGAAAACGGAACGAGCGAAAGTCCATCTGGAATTGAAACTTTCGCCCTGAATGTGCCTTTGCCGCCACTCCAATCGTACTCTATGTCTCTCGCCTCATCGATCCCCACAAAAACCTTGAACGATGAAAGCTTATCTTTGTCGTTCCACACGAGCATTGAATCATCGCTCCACTCGCCATGAATGGTCGCAACGCTCGTTCCCTGTGGAAGTTTTTCTGCGCCTCCGAGCGGATATTCCTTGCCGTCACCTTCAGTTGTAATTTTAGTGAGCGCAACTGTTGGAGGTTCAATATCACCCAAGATGGCACAGTCCTCCACAGTTCGGTTTTGGTTTGTGTCCTCAACCATAAAAATAAAATGCTGGTTCAAAAGCAGCCTTGATTTTCCGTCTATTCCAAGACCGAACGGCTCACTCGAAGCCGAAACCGACTTGAACAAGTTCATTCCGAGGCTTCCCTTATAGATTTTTCTTTCATCTTCGTCTACTTTTCCCGTGTCGCTCATCTTTATATAGAACAAACGGTTTCCGTTAGAATCGACTTTCGTTAAATCCTTTTCGTTTACCAAGTCCCAAGCGGAATGAGTTGTAAGGTTGAAATTCGCAGAATCCTCTTCGTTAGAAAGAAGAACCGCCTTCACGCCTGTCACACCTGAGTCGTCCGTTGCGGTTAAGTTTAACATGAAGTCGCCGTTAGCGTCTCCAAAGAGGGTTTTCGTCTTTTCTGGTGAAGTCACGATGACTTTTGGATAGCTCGCGTCCACGACTTTTATGTAGCCGCTTTTTATTTCCGACTGAACGCCATTTTTGTCGCGGGCGCTGATTGTCACACTGTAAATTCCCGCATTTATGGGAGCATCAAACTCCCATGACTGGCAGCCCAAATCCTTTTCAAGACCGTTTTCCTCCGTAAATTGGTAGGTTTCTTCGTAAGAGCCGCCCTTCACAGAAACTTGCACCGATTTTATTGCATCATCATCGTATGCGTAGCCTTGCAATACCGTTCCAGAATATGTTGTGGCGGCGGTGTATTCATCGCTTCCCATCAAAGAAAAATCGACCCATGGAGTGTCGGCTTCAGGCCAATAGCAAATGTAGCCTTGTGTTTTCCGCTCCGCGTTGTTCGCCTGGTCGAAAGCCTCTGTGTAAATTTCAAGATACTGCTTTTCTTTTGAAATTTTTCCCGAAATATTTTTGTCACCATCGTTGAAAAGATCGCTCACATTCATATTCCATTGGCGAATTCCACCTTTGATCTCCGCATTTTCAGAAGTAGAAAGAGATCGGGCAGAAGTTGGATATTTTGAAAAGTCATCGCTTTTATAGTCGCTGTCTGTCACAATCCACTGGCAAAAAACATCCTCGCCCGCCACCGTTCTCACATGAACTGCCACTGCCTTTAAGTTGAATTTATCGCTAATTATGCCTTTGATTTCAAAATCGCCATTTAAATACTTATCTAGCATCGCATATTCTTTGTAAGTCGCTTTTTTATCGAGTGCGGCTTTTATTTTGTTGAGAGTCTTATACTCAATATTCGGCTGGGTTATGGAAAGGGCGGGCGGATTAGAGTCAACCACAACGGAAACTTCCTTTAGGCTTGAAGGGTTTGCCATTTCATCGTCAGCGATTACCTCCACAGAATATTTGCCGTCTTCTTTTGGAACGGAAAGCCTTACTGAAAAATCATAGGAAACACCTCTATTTTCAATCCAAGAGTTGGCATCATCATTCAAAGATTCCCAAGAGCCGCCTTCACCCTTGCGCTGCCACAAATTGTCGATCCACCGCCATGTGTTCAGCGTTTCGCCTGCCTCGCTTTTCACTGTGACTGTTAGAAACCATACGCTTTCGTTGTCAGAAACATTCCCCTTTAGAATGAACTCAGACGAAACGCTGTCCCCGCTATTTGGTGAAGTGATTGTCACAACAGGCCCGTTGGTGTCCACGCTTTTTCCAAGACCCACATTGCAGGAGGCGAAAAGAACTAGAATATAAAATATATTTGCAAAAAACAACTTCTTTTTCATACTCTCCTCCTAGTAGTAGCGGCAATGCGCCGTCATCAAAAGCTCGCCATAAGTGCAATGTGAGTCGGCGGGGAACTGGTAGTCAACTTTAGTTCCATTTGCCACCGTCTGTATGGTAAAATCGCAAGTGAGCTCCCAACTTACCAATGCATAAACCTGATCTACAACTTTGACGAAAGTCCTATATTTCTCCGCTGTGTTGTAGCCATTTTGCATCACGGGCCATCCAGCGAGGGAAGGCGGACCTTCAGGGGAATCCGTGGCGAAAAATTTTAAATCCTTTATAGTTCCATATTTTCCGTTGTCTTTATTGTTAGCAGGATTATCATAGTGGATTACGGTTCTGAACGCGCCTTCTCTTCCCATTTCTGAATCGTCATAACCCGTCTTCGATGCCTTTGCAGTAATATAGAACTTTTGCCCTATCGGAGGAAGTGCGTTGTCAGCAGACATCGTACTCTTCTCTCCCAATTCAAAAGTCTTAGCATAAGAAGTCTCAGGATCAGGCAACCCCTCACTTTGAGTCAAGTCTGAAGCATAGCGATGACCACGATAGTTGAATTCACCGCTTTTATCCCAGTTGCCCCTTTCAGTATCATATTCTTTTACGCCGTATGTAATGGAAGCGTCCTTCGTTTCGCAGTCGATTCTGACTTTTACCATGCCAGAAATCGCAGGTTTTTCAGACTCCCACGGCTCTTCAAGGACTTTTCCGCCCTCGCTTTCACCGCCCTTATAATCCGTGGTGTACCTTCCCACGCGGATAACTGGAGTGGCAACTTTTCCCGCCACGAATTTATACGAGTTCTTGTCTATTCCTTCCGCGACATTTCCCGCAGCGTCTCGAAAAGCGCCCGCCGTAAGCGAAAGAGTCCATTCAACGCCGTCTTTAAAGCCGTCGATGAAATCCTCATCGGTAATCTTGAGGCTCACCTTATTTCCGTCCACGCTCGCCGCCGTGATGTCGTACTCCGCCTTGTGATAGCCCGCATCTTCCAAAGCCTTGCGGATTTGCGCCGTGGTGGGCCAAGTTCCGCCGCCTGGCATAGTGCCAGAAGGCCCTAAATCGCCTGAAATGTTGTACTGGAAATTCAAAACATATTTCGTCGTCAAGTCGGGAACATAGTAACCGCCCGAAACTTTGAGAAAACTATTATAGTCGTCAGAAACCTGCGGACCGTGCTCCCAGTCCTGACCCCATTCGTAAACATAGCCTTCTTTCGTTCCCACGGAGCTTTTCTTCAATCCATGCGTTGTCTGCATATAAGGCCCGCACGCCACGCGGGAATTGCTCCAAGTCAAAGGAACGCCATTGTCGCTTCCCATAAGAATTTTCTTGTTTGCGCTTGATGATTTTGAATAAATCTGCTGGAAAACCTCGCTTTCTATGACAGGCGGAATGCTCCAGCCCTCGGTGCGTTCAAGTGTGATTTTTCCGCTTTCAGCGTAGACTTCCTCGCTAAAAGTGAGGGTCACGGTGAGGCTTCCGTCTGCATTTTTCTTCGCCACCGCGCCATTTGCGGGCGAATAACTTTTTATTTTCGGCGAAACCGCATCAACCTTCACTTTCGATTCATCCGCTATGCTTGCAATCGCTAAAGCAGGCGTGAGACTTCCTGTAATATTTGTTGCGTTTTGAATTGGATATTCGGCGGAGGCATTGCAAGCAGGCGTACCGATGTAAACATCGTCATTCGTATACGCGCCCTCGGTAACCACCCATTCATAAATGAGCGTATCTGTTCCATCGCCGTTCGCATAAACCGCCCGCGGTTTTCCGCCGCTAACTCCATCGATTCCTTCAAGCTCTATGTACGAGCCTGCCGCACCTGATACCGCCCCCGTAAACTGAGCCTGCACCACCATCGTTTCGCCTTTTGTGAGCGTGATGCCGCTATTCACGCCCGAAACCACATTTTTTAAAGTGGACTTCCCAATGACTTCCACCGAATACCGTGACTCCGCCTTGTTTCCAAGAATGTCCTTCGCGCTCAAAACGATGTCAAGTCGTCCACCATCCGCCATCGATGCGCCGCCTGATTCAGGGAATTGGAATGTGTAAAAGCCGTCTGCGTTGGGTGAACTTCCCTCGCTCCAGATAGAAGATGCATTTTCATCTTCACTCCACTGTTTTTTGCCTGAAAATCCGTTTTCCGCAAGCGCAATTCCGTTTCCGCCAACAGCCTTCGCCCGCACATAAATCGTTTGCCCAGAGGAAATATTCACGACAGAACCTAAAGCTCCCCAGCTCTCGCTGTCAAATCCGTTTATGTTGTACTCCACTTTAAATTCGGGAGCCGCGGTGTAGGCGCTCAGGCGGAACTGTTTTTGCGAGCAGTTGACCTCCGTTGCGCCTGTATCGTCTACTTTCGCATAAAAAACAAAGACTTTGTTTTCGTTTACGATTTCGCCGCCGCTTTTAAAGTCCTCAGTCACATCGAATTCCTGTTCAAACGATCTTTTATATTTCCCTGCATACTCGCCATCGTCTTTCATTGCAAGATTCCAGATTCTTATGCCGCTCGCGCTGTCAGTCCTAGCGTTTAAAGATAACTTTAAAAGATTCTGGGCCACCGTGATTTGATCGTTGCCCTTTGGAAGATACGCCACCGCCATACTCACATTGTTCGTTGAATAGAGTTCATAGCCTGTGATTTTGAATTTGTTGCTAGAAAGAGTGGGAGTGGAATTTTCATCGGGGCTGGAAACTATGATAATCGGAAATTCCTCGCTAGAAACCGTGAGCGGCACAGAATAAACCGACCTTACGCTTTCATAGCCTTGAATCACTTTGCGGTCGGTCACCGCCACAACAAGGGCGTATTTTTTTTGTTCCTCTCCCGCGTTAAAATCTGTGATTTGAACATCACGCTGCACCGTCTCTCCGTTGAAATCTTTTTTTTGAAATGTCACCTTCGATTTTATTGCATCGAATGCCCTTTCGTTATTTTCACCGCACGAAATTCCAGTCTTGTCGCCAGCCCAGTCATCTTCGGGAATAAGCGCGTATTCAATGGAAGAAATACCGTCATCGTCAAACGCGCTGAACGGAATGTTCATGTTTTTTGATGCGTTTATGCAGTCTTCTTCCGTGCTATAAAGCGGAAAAAGCACTTTAGGTTTGTCGGATGATGGCAGCCACACGAATCCCTTGTCAAGGTCGGCATCATCGCTTGCCAAAGCCTCGTTGAGCTCCAATTCGTTTCCCGCCTCGTCCACCGCCCAAATCACAGGGTAAAGAACGCAAGCACCGTTTTCATCAAGAGGAGCGTCCTTAAGATCTTCTGCCGTCACAGTCCACGAGGGTGCGAATTTATTTGTTGCGGTCTCGTCAATCTTTTTCGCCCTCAAAACGCAACTTTCCACCCCCCCCCTATCCGTATATATGGACAGATTCGATTCCTTAATAGAATAGTTGTCGGAAAGCTGCGCCTTTATGGTAAAAACCTCGTTCTGCAAAAAATCGCGGGAAGACCTTTTTGATGCGTTTTCAATCCGTTCCGAAAGGCGTTCCTTCGAGGCAAGGTTCACCACATAAGTGTCGTTTCTTGTAATCGAAATGCCAGTTTCATCGGGTGCGCTCGTATCCACAATGACGGTGATGTATTCGGTGCGGTTTTTGCCAGCGTTTTTCATTGCATCAAACGCTGTGACTTCAAATTTAATCTCAGCATCGGCAGGAAAAGGATCAGTTGTCGCCTTCCATTCAACTTCATTTTTTCCGTCAGTATTTTCCCCTTTCGGAAATTTTTCTGCGGTAATTGGAGTTTCGCTGGCGTGCCTTTCGCCTTGGTCGTCAACATAACTCCAAGAAATTTCCACGCTCGTCACTTCCTTGTTGTCCGCCGCAGTGCCTTCAAGCACTATTGACCGAGGTTGGTATGAAAAATTTGCATTAGGCTTCAGTATTTTTACTTCAGGTCCATCAAGGTCAATCGCCTCTCCCACCCCCACTTCGCATGAAAAAAGAAATAACGACAAAAAGACAGTGAAAGTTAAAAATTTGAAAACTTTTCCCATATCCCTTCACCTCTCAAAAATTACTATCAGAAAAGAGCTGCTTCCATACTTTATTATAATCCTAATTTTTGTATAAACAAGAAAAATTTAACACGCTCATCTCATAAATAGCTTCACCCCAGAGCTTATTAAGAAAAGATTCTAAAAAAAAACACATTCTTCCATTGGGATTTATGAGACAAGCATATCTATCGTACACTCACACCTTTGTTATATCGTTTTTTCTATCTTTGTACCGTTTTTTCCTTGAGGAAATCTGCTGTCTCTTTTCCACACAAAAGACGCACTAACTCCATTGCAAACTGCTCTGCCGCCCCAGCCCCTCGTCCAGTGATGACATTGCCATCAGTCGCAAACGGAGTCTCTACAAATGCGCTTCCTTCTATTAAATCGCTCGGGACATCTTCGTTCATTCCAGGAAAACAAGTCCATTTCTTTCCTTTTAGTGCACCAGTCTTTGAAAGCGCAACGGCAGGAGCCGCGCAAATCGCCGAAACATATTTTCCGCATTCAAAACACTTTTTTACAAACGCAATCACTTTTTTATCAGAGCCAAGATTTTTCGAACCAGGCATTCCGCCAGGAAGAAAAACCAAATCTGGAAGAGAAGATTCATCCGAAACAGGAAATTCTTTCTCAAATTCAGCGAATGTCAAATCCGCCACCACAGGAACAAGATGACTTGAAACCACAAGATTCTCCTGCTTCATTGCCGCAGTCGGGACCGCAACCGTTTTCACACACACATTCGCACGTCGCAAATAATCAACCGGCGTCAACGCCTCAACCTCTTCGAATCCATCCGCTAAAAAAACAACAGCTGTCGCCATGCTATACCTCCCATAAAAAGTCAAGAGCGATTTCTGAAAATCGCGATTGGCTTTTTAGCGTGCGCGTCAAGCAACTTGTTGCACGCACAAGTCAATAAGCAAGTTTGTAAAATAGCACCGCGACTTTACAAACTTGTCATGATAAAAATGCTGCGCTATTTTTGCGGCGTTTTTATCATGCCTCCATAAATGTAAGAAAATAGGATATATAATCATACCACGCATTTTAAATCTGCGCCACTCATTTTTCTTGCACGGCACGGAAATCAATTTTTGGCAATTGAAACACAGTCCTTGCGAATTTACTAGCCGT
>X363_Desmarests_Spiny_Pocket_Mouse__coassemble_730_pt1 | contig 16381 bp, 10 predicted proteins | sample X363_Desmarests_Spiny_Pocket_Mouse__metabat2_high_PE_007 | metagenome-assembled genome bin X363_Desmarests_Spiny_Pocket_Mouse | reverse complement strand
GGGGCGTTGCGGGGTGTCCCCGCAGAGAGGGTAGGGCGCAACGAAGTGCGACCGCGGGGGGAGACTTCCCCCTCCTGAAAATTGATTTCCGTGACGCATTCACACGACATATTGACTTTTGCCACTTGCAATGCTAAAATAACGAATTACATTTAATAAAAAGGACTGTGCAATGAAACGAGGTGTTTATACTATTGGCTCACTGATTATTCTTTTGATTGCGGCATTTGTATTTGTTCTTGTGCCGATTTTTGCAGGAGGAAGAGGTGGTTCTCGTATGCCCCCCTTCGGCTCTTACGATGGAATTGAAATCAGATACGAACAGAATTCAGACTTTGCAAACTATGTCGCTCGATACGCTGACTATTATAAGAATCAGGGAATTGAAATAAACGATTCAAACTACTATTACATATTCAACTATGCCTTCAACGCAACAGTAACGCAATTGGCATACACAAAGGCAGTTGAAAAAAGCGGATATGAAGTTCCAGAGGCGGCGATAAACCGTGCGATGATGCCATACTTCACCGATGAAACAGGAAAGTATTCTCAAAGACTTTACAAGCTTGCAGACAAACAGCAGGTTGCGGACATGAGAAAAGATTTTAAAGCGTCATTGACGGCATCTCGATTTTCGGAGGACTACTTTGGCGGACATGTTTCGCTTGGAAAGGAAGTGCTTTACGGAATGAAGAGCGCGGAGGCAGAGACCGCCTTTATTCAAAATTTAAACAACGAAAAAAGGGCGTTTAATCTTGCGGTTTTTGACACAAACAAATACCCTGAAAGTGAAAAGATTGCGTATGCAAATGAAAACGCGCAGAAATTCACACGATATGATTTCTCCGTAATCACTTGCGCCGACAAGACACGAGCAATGACCGCGTACAATAGCATCACCACTGAAAACATCACCTTTGACGATGCAGTTGGCGAATACTCTCAAAAATCATATTCAAACGCAGACGGCAAAATGACAAGCCAGTACTATTACCAGATTGAAGGCATCGTAAAAAATGCTGCGGATTTGGAAAAAATAATCACACTTGAAGAAGGGCAGATAGCAGAGCCAGTCGAGACATCCATCGGTTTTACGATTTTCCGCGCCGACAGCAACGCAACGGAATTGGACACAACCAATGAGGAGACGCTCCGTACTGTCTCCAACTATATAACTTCAAACGAGTTCTCTCGAATCGAAAATTATTTCACGGCGCAAGGAGAGGAGTTCGCAAAAGAGGCCTCTACATCATCATTTGAAAAAACATGCGGAAAATATGGAGCATCCTATGTTTCTGTTCCAGCGTTTCCCTTGAACTATGGAAATGTGAGCGTTGAGGACAAACTCGACACGAGCCTTGAGGGGCTTTCTGGAGCGAACACAAACGAGAATTTCCTGAAGACAGCGTTCTCCCTTGAAAAAAATGAGATTTCAAAACCGATTGTAAATGGGCGAAATGTTCTTGTCCTCCAATTCACTGGCACGGAGAGCGCAGAGTCAGAGCCAACTCCACAAGAGGCGATTGCTGATGAACTTGCAAATTTTGATTCTGCTTCTGCGCAAACAGCGTTGCTTGCAAGTCCAAAACTCAAGAACAATATGAGCGAAGTTTTCTTCAAATATATAATGAACAACAACTAAAAATCCGCTCTTATATATATGTCTATGGTAGTTTTTACACTTGGAAGATGAATGAATTCTGCAATTGAAAATGACGAGCCCTGTTTGGTAAAAGCCATGCAGGGCTTTTCTGTTGAATACAAAAAGAGGCTCCTCTACTCAAAGTATGCGCCTGAAAAAAATATTCTGCACGTTATTGAAAACACTCACATTGCAAGTGGCACATTGGTTCTCTGCGTTTCGCCTGTCCTAGGATTAGGACTTGACGCGCTTTTTGCAAAGCTTCCTGAAAACGCCGTTATGCTTGGAATTGAAGCGGACAACACACTTTTTAAATTCAGCAAGCAGCATTGCATCGATTTAGAATGCGTCAAAAACGGCGCGTTCACCTTTTTAGAACCACAAAACTTGCGGGATTTTCCACTGCATCTCAATTCGCACCTATCAAAATGGAGAGGCGTTTTCAAGCGCGTGCTGCGAATAGACTTTAGCGCGGGTTCATCTCTTCACTCAGATTTTTATAATGCGTTTTATGACGCGGTGCAGAATTCCATCGCGCAGTTTTGGAAAAACCGCATTACGCTCGTGAAATTTGGAAGGAGATACTCACGGAATTTTTTTCAAAATCTACAAGCCTTTGCACGAAGTATCAGCCTTGCGCAGTGTGGCAGTGTTGAAGAGCTCTTTGGACGCATTGAAAAGCCGCTGTTAGTTTTGGGCGCAGGTGAAGGATTGGAAAGCGCGCTTTCTCTTCCAAAATCGTATCTTTCACAATGCTTTGTACTCGCAGTGGATGCCGCCCTGCCCGCTTTGCAATCTCTTGGGATTCATATTGATGCAGTTGTCTGCGAGGAAAGCCAGAGCGTCATAGCCGAATGCTTTGTGGGTGCGACGCATTCCGCCACCTTTGCAATTTGCTCGCTTTCCTCATGCCCTCGCGCCACTATCAAGGCAGGAAAACGATGCCTTTTTTACACAACCCTTTTTGACGACCTTGCGTTCCTTGAAAACGCACGAACGGCGCGGATTCTTCCGCCGATTGTGCCGCCTCTAGGCTCTGTGGGATTGACGGCGGTCTTTCTCGCAACAAGATTCCGCCGTGATGAAACCATTCCAATCGCCACATTCGGGCTTGACTTTTCATTCTCACTGGGAAAAACGCACGCGCGCGGAACAGTGCAACACATAAAGAGACTGTGCATGCAAAATAAAATCCACCCGCTTATGAATTATGGCGCGAATTTTTGCAAGGGCGCGTTTTTTACGGCGGATAAAAACAATAAAGAAACCACAACAACCGTTGCATTGAGCGGATATGCGCGCATTTTTAAAGATTATTTTCACGGCGTAAAAAATCTGTTTGACGGCGCAACAAGTGGTCTAACGCTTGGACTTGAACTTGGACTTCCGAAGACAAATCTTGCCTCGGGGGGAGCCACCACATACAGCGCATACACGCCACATGCAACGCATATGCAACATGCGCCATACACAGCGCAAAAAGAGGACGAACTGTGCAAAACTGAAAATGAAGATGACAGAGCAAACTCAGCCAATGGAGCCTCTATCTATAGTGTTGCCACCGCCGTCTCTGCCACCGATGTAGCCTCTGCTGATGACACAGAAAAAGCGCGCACCATTCACGCGTATCTTGAAGCGGAAAAAAACGCCTTGCAAAACTTAAAAGATATTTTTTTAGGAAAAATCCAACTTTCACAAACCGAACGAAACGAAAAAATCCGCGCACTGTTTTTTGAGCGAGAATATTTGTTCTTTCACTTCCCAGACGGCATACGCCCTCGCTTGGAACAGGACTTTTTAAACAGAGTGCGCGCGGAGTTGGATGGATTTTTGAAGATTTTTAAATGAAAAACGTTCACTAGAAAAAGAAAGCCCAAAGCCCATTGGGCAGACGCCACTTCGCCCCCAAATCCACCAATTTATACGCACATCCAATCCCCAATTATAAAAATAAACCTTGAAAAAAACTTCCGTTTGGCTTATTATATAAGTAACATCTAGGGAGGTTCTCCCAAAATTGCAATTTTGGGAGAACCGCAACTATTTCTAAAGAGGTTGAAAATGGTTAGTTACAAAGAAATTGGTCTTGTGAACACAAAAGATATGTTCGCAAAAGCGATGAAAGGCAAATACGCTATTCCTGCCTTCAATTTTAACAATATGGAGCAGATGCAGGCTATTATTCAGGCTTGTGTTGAAGTGAAATCCCCTGTGATTTTGCAGGTTTCAAAGGGTGCGCGCGCATATGCTGACAAGTACATTTTGCGCAATATGGCTCGTGGAGCGGTTGAGTATGCCGAAGAGCTTGGCTGCAAGATTCCGATTGTGCTTCACCTTGATCACGGTCCGAATTTTGAAGTTGCAAAGGACTGTATTGACAATGGATTTTCTTCTGTTATGATTGACGGCTCTGCCCTTCCCTATGATGAAAATGTGAAAGTTACAAAAGAAGTGTGCGACTATGCGCACAAGTACGATGTCACCGTTGAAGGCGAGCTTGGCGTTTTAGGTGGCGTTGAGGATGATGTCTCCGCTGAAGAAAGCAAATACACAAAGCCAGAAGAAGTGCAGGACTTCGTTTCAAAGACTGGCGTTGATTCTCTTGCGATTTCTATTGGAACAAGCCACGGACGATGTAAATTCAAGCCCGAACAGTGCAAATTGGTTGATGGCGTTCTTGTGCCTCCTCCGCTTGCATTCGATGTGCTTGAAGGCGTGGAGAAAATGATTCCTGGATTCCCAATTGTTTTGCATGGCTCTTCTTCTGTTCCTGTTGAATATGTAAGAATTATCGAGCAGTTCGGCGGAAAGATTCCTAACTCTGTTGGCATTCCTGAAGAGCAATTGAGAAAAGCCGCCGCAAGCGCAGTTTGCAAAATCAACATTGACTCTGATGGTCGCCTTGCAATGACTGCGGCGATTAGAAAATTCTTCGCAGAGCATCCAGACAAGTTCGACCCAAGAGAATATCTTGGACCGGCACGCGAAGAGCTCAAGAAAATGTATATGCACAAATGCGTGGATGTCCTCGGAAGCGCGGGGCATGCGTTAGATTAGAAGAATAGCGGCACGGATGCCGCGTTGTATCGCGCGGTAAAATCCCTGCTCGTTTGCGAATGCAAACGAGGTTTTGAGAATGGCAGGATGTCATTCTCAAATACGGGTCATGCATTAGACTAGATGATAGCGGCAAGGATGCCGCGTTTTTTCGCGCGGTAAAGCCGCCGCTCGTTTGCGCAAGCAAACGAGGTTTTGAGAATGACAGGATGTCATTCTCAAATACGGGTCACACAAATACAATCATGCACTTGATGAGAAAACTTTTTGTCGCGTGCAGAAAAACAAAAGCGCGACCAAGACGAAACATTTGTATATGCCAAAAAACCTACGAAAAACCTACAAAACCCTTGAAAAAAAATGTAAATATCAGTATTATGCAGTTATGAATAAAACATTGCTTCTACAACTTCTCAACTCTCGTTTTGCGACCGCATAAAGTCAGGTGGAATGTGATGCTATTGTGAAAATTACAGACCTGTCGTAAAGCGGCGGGTCTTTTTTTATTCCAAATGAAGAATGGAGGAAAATATAATGGAAATTTCGATGAATCCCAATGGAAAGTACCGGGCGTTTGAGCCAATTCCGATTAAAAACCGAACATGGCCTGAAAAGACAATTGAAAAGTCACCGATTTGGTGTTCGGTCGACCTTCGCGATGGAAACCAAGCGCTTATAAATCCAATGACCGTTGAAGAAAAACTTGCATTTTTTGATATGCTTGTAAAAATCGGCTTTAAAGAAATCGAAGTGGGCTTTCCCTCTTCATCCGATACGGAATTCAATTTTATGCGTCGCCTCATAGAGGAGAATCATGTGCCGAACGATGTGACGCTGCAAGTGTTGTGCCAGGCGCGCGAGAATTTAATTTTACGCACATTCGAAGCGTTGAAGGGCTGCAAAAACGCGATTTTTCATTTGTATAATTCCACATCTCCTGCACAAAGAAAGTACACATTCAACAAATCGAAAGAAGAAATCAAACAAATCGCAGTGGATGGCATCAGATGCATAAAAAACTGCCTTGGAAAAGCAGGAGACACAACCATTCGTCTTGAATATTCGCCTGAAAGTTTTTCCACAACTGAAATTGACTATGCGCTTGAAGTGTGCGAAGCGGTGAAATCGGAGTGGAACGCAAAGAATGGGGAAAAAATCATTTTCAATCTGCCAACAACGGTTGAATGTGCACTCCCAAATCAATTCGCAGACTCAATAGAATATTTTTGCCAGAATATAAGCGACAGAGAGAACATTATAGTCAGTCTGCACAACCATAACGACAGGGGAGAAGGCGTGGCCCAATGCGAAATGGGACTTCTTGCAGGGGCGGACAGAGTTGAAGGATGCCTTTTCGGAAATGGCGAACGAACGGGAAATCTTGACATTGTGACTGTCGCCTTGAATATGTTCACGCAAGGAATTGACCCACATCTTGACTTGCGCGATATTCAGCACATAGGAAGCGAATACACTCGATTTACAGGAATGGAAATTCATCCGCGCTCACCATACGCTGGAGAGCTTGTGTTTACAGCATTCTCAGGCTCTCATCAAGATGCAATCAGAAAAGGAATGGCATCTCGTGTTGGAAAAAACGAAAACGAATATTGGGATGTTCCCTATCTTACGATTGACCCACATGACATTGGCAGACAGTACGAGGGAATCATTCGCATAAACAGCCAAAGTGGAAAAGGCGGAGCGGCTTTCATTATGGAAAACGACTATGGCATTTGCATGCCAAAAGCGATGCATCCTGTTTTTGGCGCGCTCGTCAAAAAGGCTGCGGACAAGGCGCAAAGAGAATTACAAGCATCGGAAATATATGATGTTTTTGAAGGCACTTGGCTCAAGACAAAGTCGCCGCTTACCATCATAGAGATTTCAGAGCGACACCTTGAGGGAGAGAGAGGCTCAAACACTCCTGAGCAGGTTGCGGCAATGGCGACAGTCGAATGGGAAGGCAAGCAATATGCCATCGCCGCAAATGGAAACGGCCCGCTCGATGCCTTCGTAAGCGCGATAAAGGGAACACCCGCCCCCCTCTTCAATATAACATCGTTCCATGAACATTCTGTGGGAACAGGAAGCGACACCTATGCAATGGCGTATGTGCAAATCACCAAGGAAAACGGAGAGCAGGTGTGGGGGGTTGGCAAAAGCTCCAATGTTGGCCGCGCGGGCATCGCCGCTGTCGTGAGCGCATTGAATTTCAAGGAAAACGAATAAACGATGGGACGGCGTACATATAAAACCGCGCTGATTGGCACGGGTCGCATTGGTTTTTCGCTTGGCTTTGACAAAAAACGCGAGCAGCCTGCAAGTCACACAATGGCTTTGCGGAAAAACAAAAGCTTTGTGATTGAAGCAGGCTGCGACACTGACAGCGAGCGTCTTGCAAATTGGAAAAAGCACACTTCCGTGCAAAAAGTGTATTCAAGTGCGGAGGCGCTTTTTGCGGACTCATCGCCAGAAGTCGTGGTAATCGCGGTGAATGAAAACGCACACTTGGATGTGACGCTCAAGGCAATAGACGCAAAACCAAAGCTCATAATACTGGAAAAGCCTGTTGCACTGAATCTTGACGATGCGATGAAAATTCAAACGGTCTCGACTGAGCGTGGCGTTCCGATTTTGATAAATCACGAGAGAAGATTTTCTGAAGATTATAACGCCGCAAAAGAATATCTGCCAAAAATCGGAAAAATTCTCACGATAAATGCACGGCTTGACTCAGGTCTGTATGTCTACAATCCCGATGCGGAAGAGTCAGGAGCATACAGTCTTTTGCATGATGGAACGCACTTGGTTGACACGGTGCTTTTTCTGCTTGAGGACATATGCGGAGAGGAAAACATTCTAAAAAACACCTCCATTTCATCTGTCTCATATGATGAGAAAAACAGGAAAATCATACGCGCTGTTTCCGCACATTTTACGGCGGACAAATGCGCGGATGTGAATCTGTTTTTTTCGGGGCAAAGTCGTTTTTTTGGTTTTGAAATAGACATCATCGGAAGAGAGGGACGCATAAAGGTTGGAAACGGCATATTTGCATTGTACAAGCGTGAAGAGTCACGGCTTTACTCAGGCTTTTATTCGCTTGAAAAAGACAAGATGATTCATCGCCCGAAAAAAACACAGTATTTTTCAAATATGATACAGAACGCCGCGAATTTTCTAAATGGGACTTCACCGCTCCTTTCAAATCTGCAAACAGGAATAAACGCGATGAGGATTCTTGAAGAAATCAAGAGAGCGTTGCAGGAGACCTCGCAGAGAGACTGACCTCTCGTTGTTTCACTGGTTAGTCAGGGCAAACGCATGTTCAAGCAAAATTTAAAAACGTATAAAAAAAATGAGAAATCTGCTTCCAGTCGAGACGACTGCAAAGCCTCGCGGTGCTCCGGCTGCTTTGCAGGTTCCGCTACGCTCCACATTTCACCACTGCCTACGGCAGAATTGCTTTAAGTCCTCGCAAGCGAGTTTTGCATCCGCCTCTCCTTTGCGCAGATTTCGTTTAAAATCTTTATATTTTTTACATGCGTTTGCCCTGACTAGTTAGTGCTGTTTAAAGGTCAGTTCAGTTTTCGCCAGTGCGAAAGCTGCACAGCACAAGAAGATTCGCAACGACTGCGTAGCACGAATTTTCAATCGGATACTAAAAAAATCATTCCGTACAAGGCAATAGAAAATAAGGTAGTACTCCTTGCGCTTTTTAAGGTATTCACTTTATCGCATATTGTTTACATTTTTACTCCCTTTATTTACAAAACATGCAATTTAAACTAATATATTCTTGTATATTTCTTCTTATGCTAGGGTATTCTATTGAGATATGACACAGGAAAAGAATAAAAATTTCAGCGGAAAAAGAGGAAGGAAAAAATCTCTCGTGCGCTCGGGACTGACCCTTTCTCTTATGACATTTGCATCTCGCATAATGGGGCTTGTTCGCGAAATGACAAAAGCGGCGTTCTTGGGAACAAGCGCGTATGCAGATGCGTTTGGAATCGCCTTTATGATTCCAAATCTTTTCAGAAGGCTTTTTGCAGAGAACAGCATTTCTGTGGCGTTTATTCCGACTTTTCGCGCGTATATTGAAGATGACAAAGACGAAACATCTCATTCAAACATACAGGAATTTGTATCCGCAACGCTCACATTGGTTTCATTTTTGACGGCGTGCGTCACAGTGCTGGGCATCATTCTTGCAAAGTTCATCGTTCCTTTTTTTTACAGTGGAGAGACCGATGCATCGATTCTTACGGAGACAACGCTTTTAACACGCATAATGTTCCCCTATCTTTTTGTAATTTCTATCGCGGCATTTTTGCAAGGCATTTTAAATACCTGCACTGTGTTTGCTCCATCAGGCTTCACTCCTGTTTTGTTCAATGGAATTGTCGTATGTATGACATACATTTTAACGCCGCACATGGCAAATCCTTCGGGGCTTCCGCAAGAGGCGTTAGCCGCGCGTGCGATGAGCATAGGAGTCTTAATAGGCGGATGCTTTCAAGCGGCGTTCCAATGGCCGTTTGTCAAAAACACTGGCTGGAAAACAACATTAACCACTCTCAAAAAGGCGTTTACAAATCCTGGAACGCGAAAAGTCGTGTCTCTTATCGTTCCAACGATAATCGGAATGGCCGCCTATCAATTGAATGACTTGGTTTCTACCGCGCTTGCAGGAAAAATCGGCACTGGCTCGGTTTCAAGCCTGCAATACAGTCTTCGCATTCAAGAGTTGATTCTCGGCATATTCGCCGTTGTCATCGGCACGGTGATTCTTCCTGATTTGTCAGGGCTTGCAAAAAAACAGGACTGGACCTCTTTCAACTCGCTTCTTCTCACATCGATAAAAATCATCGCCCTCATCACTATTCCCGTAACATTCTATTCGTTAGTGTGCGGAGAAGATTTGATAAGCCTTATATACAAAACAAAAAATTTCGATTCGGAGTCTGTACAATTAACATTAGATGTGTTTCTGTTCCATATAGTGGGGCTACTCTTTATCGCAACAAACAGAGTTATTTCCCCTGCATTTTACGCACAAGGAAACACAAAGCTTCCTTCTCTTGCAGGAATCATCAGTTTTGGAGTGAACATTGTTCTTGCAATCACGCTTTCTTTCCCCCTAAAGACACAAGGAATCGCGCTCGCCTTGTCGCTTGCAAGTCTTACAAACACCGTTTTTCTCTTTATTTTTATGGGAAAGATGCACGGAATGGAGGCAAAAAAAATCGCAGGACGCATGGTGGTATATGTTTTGAAAATGATTTGTTTTTCCTTAATCGCGGCCTGCCCAACATATTTTGCGCGCCAGTATTTTATACGCATTTTTCACGGAGAAAATCGACTGATTGCAAGCGGACTTCCTGTATTACTGTGCGGTCTCATTTTTGCGCTTCTTGGGATTCTGCTGTTGATTATCTTTAGAGATGAAAGTGCAATGACTCTATTCGGAAAAATAAGGAATAGGAAGACAGCCTAAAAATTGCTTTCGCAATTTTTTTAACGGCTCACGATAAAACACCGCCCACCACAGGTGGGCTTACACAGGAAGACAGCCTAAAAATTGCTTTCGCAATTTTTGGTTAGACCAAATTTTCAGTTTTTTCGTGTGTACGAAAAAACTAACGGCGAACTTTTACCAATAATAGTTGGTAAAGAAACTAGTGTTCGCCCTAAACACCGCCCATCGTAGACGAGGTGATTAAATTTTCACTTTTTTGTGTATACAAAAAAGTGCGTGGCGAACTTTTACCAACAATAATTGGTGAAAAATCTTGTGTTCGCCCTTACACAGGAAGACAGCCTAAAAATTGCTTTCGCAGTTTTTTGATAGATTTAAACGCTACTGTCTATTGGCAGACTTACACAAGGAAAAGGAAGTATGATAAAAAGTCGCACAAATAGCGCGACTTTTTATCAACTAAAGTTTGCGTTGCAAACTTTGTCATATACTTGTGCGCGGTAAGCAACAAGTTGCTTACCGCGCACGCTAAAAAGCCAATCACGAAATTGACATTTCGTTCTTGACTTTTTATGGGAGAAGAATGAAAAACTACACAAATGAAGATTTAAAACAAATTTACAAATCTCGCCGAAAGAAAGTGGTGGACTATCTTTTGGAAAATAGACTCGGGGCGGCGGTTTTTATAGACTCCGAGTCTCATCGGGATGCATCGGTCCGTTATCTTTCGGGGCACACAAGCGATGCGATTCTCATCGTTTTTGAAAATGAAAAAAGCGTCTTGATTCCCTGGGATGAAATTTTAAGCAAAAAAATCGCATTCGCAGATAAAACAATTCCATACACGCGATATAAAAACCAAGAAATTCAAGCGGTGCAAGCCAATTTAAATGCTGCAAAAACTATAGTAAATATGAAAGTGGAGCTTCCGCCATCCACTTCATATCCGAAATTTTTAAAGTTCATCGATGCATTGCCTGCATGGGATGTCTATTGCCGTGAACGTGGCGTGCATCAGCATGTAAAAGAAATGCGGATGGTCAAAGATGAATATGAAATTGAATGCACACGAGAAGCCGCTCGAGTTGGCGATTTGATAATAGACAAAATAGAAGATGGCATAAAAACTGGTTCGCTCGAATCAGAAAGCGACGTCGCGCTTCTCATTGAAAAAATGCTTCGAGAAAATGGATGTGAACGCACAGGATTTGATACACTTGCAGCAGGTCCAAATCGTTCATGGGCAATCCACGCCTTCCCCTGCTATACAAATGCACAATGGGCGTGCGATGGACTTTCTATCCTTGACTTCGGAGTCGTATACAACGGCTATACAAGCGACACAACATTAACGATTGTGAAGAATCCCAGCCCCCAGCAAGAAAAGCTCGTTGAATTGGTGGAAACGGCAGCCTCGGAATGCCTCTTGCTGTATAAAAATGGGATTCCTGTTCGACAAGCGGCAGAAAAGGCCGATTCCATTTTTCAGACGGCGAAGCGGAAAATGCCCCATACGCTCGGACATGCAATTGGTCTTGAAATTCACGAATATCCACGAGTCAGCACAAAAATGACGGAAGATGTAGTATTCAAGCCAGGAATGATTATAACACTGGAGCCAGGTCTGTATGATGAAAACTTTGGTGGAGTTCGACTTGAGAACGATATTTTAATTACCGATAATGGAAATGAAGCTCTCACTCATTCAAGAATCATACGAATTTAAAATGAGTAGAAATGAAAAGCTAGAGGAAAAAAATGATTATCGATTCACATGTACACATTGGAGGAAAGCCGCTGTTTGAAATGAAGGAATCCATCGTTCTGAATGCAATGACAAAATACTGGATAGACAAAATAATTGTTTCAAATGCGGACTCAAGCGAGTTTGATTTCCAGCAAAATCCTATTCCATCTGAATTCCAAACAACAATGTATGACTCGACCGTCAGAACGGTTAATTTTGCACGAAACAACGCAGAGAGAATTTTTGTCGCGGCATGGGTCAAGCCGAAAAACGAACAACCCGACAAAGATTTCTATGACCTAATAGAGCGCAACCTTGATGTTATAAAGGCTATAAAATTTCATCCCTATCATTCCGCAGAGCCTTTTAACAGCGAGAATACAGAGGGCTTTATCCGCTTGGCACAAACATTTTCGCTTCCTGTTATAACGCATACCGCCCTTGACCAGTTTTCAAGAGGAGATTTAGTTGCTGAAATGGCGAAAAAATATCCTGATGTAAAATTCATTATGGCTCACCTTGAATTGAACAGCGACAACCTCCACGCAATAGATTTGTGCAAGGAAACACCGAATCTGTATGGCGACACTGCATGGGTTTCGTTTGAAAGTGTAAAAAAATTCGTTGCAGAATGCGGGAGCGAACGAATTTTGTTTGGGAGCGATATGCCGATAGACGGAGAGGACACTTATGAAAAAACAAAAACGGGCACTCGCGCCGTCTACCAGGACTATTTTGCAAAAGCATACACTGAACTAGGAGAAGAAAACGCAAAAAACCTCATGTTCCGAAACGCCCAGCGAATTTTCAATATCGGGGATTAATGATACAGAACCGACTTGAACCGTTTGCGAATGCAAAAGTGGTAGCGAAGCGCAGCGAACTTCTATCAACTACTAACTATCTATCCGCTCGTGTTCGCCCTCGCCACTCATTGTATTTTTCGCATTCAAGAATTCTTCGCGCGTTCTCAACTCTCTCTTGAGAGGGGCTTTCTGTGTCCTTAAGGACATAATCCATTCCCAAATCCTTGTATTTAATCGCACCCAAGCCATGATAGGGCAGAATTTCAACGCGTTGAATATTGTGCAGCGTTCTAATAAAATCACGCGTTTCTATTAAATACTCATCGTTGTCTGTAATGCCTGGCACCAACACATGGCGAATCCAAACAGGCTTGTTAATTTTATCAAGATAGGTGAACATTTTTTTTATATTTTTACCACTCTGACCTGTGAGCGCAATATGTTCTTTTTCATCAATATGCTTTATATCAAGCAAAACCGTATCCGTCACCGCCATAAGACGCTCAAATTTTGAAAACCACTCGCCCTCTTCTGTATATGGCGCACCTGAAGTGTCAATACAGGTGGTGATTCCGCGAGCCTTTGCCTTTTCAAAAAGCTCAATCAAAAAATCAATTTGAAAAAGAGGCTCGCCTCCGCTTGCAGTGATTCCACCTTTTTTTCCCCAATAGGCACGACAAGTCTCCGCTTCGTCTAAAAGCTGCTCCGCTGTGTATTTTTTCCCTTTATGCATATCCCACATATCAGGGTTGTGGCAATATTTGCAGCGAAGTGGACATCCAGAAAAAAATATGATAAACCTCACGCCCGGTCCATCAACAGAGCCAAACGACTCCAACTGCTTTATATATCCTTCCATAAGTTCCTCCATAACATGAAAGAAAACATTCTACCAGTTGCAGTAAGGAAGGGCGAACTGACCTTTCAGAGACAAATGCTGGTGAAAAATCTAGTGGTCAGTCTTGCCCCTCGCGCTGATTTCGGCAACAACGAACAAGTTCGTGCCAGTTTTTGCGTTGCAAAAACTGGGGGCGGAAGTCGAAAAACTAAAGTCTGTACAACGCAACTATGTAGCTTCCGCCGACTGCTATCGCAACGACCGCAATCAGAACGATTTTGCCTTTCTCCCTACGCCTTCCCGAATGTTTTCTTTCATAATTATAAAATCAAGCAAGCGGAACAGACTCGTCAGTAGCGGTGGCATCAGAAGCTTCGTCCGTTGTTTGCGCTTCGGTTGTCTCTTGTTCCATAGAATTTGCGGCGATTTCCAAACAATGTTTTTCGCCCTTTATTATCTCCTCGAATTCCTTGCTTTCCATTGTCTCAATTTCCAAAAGCCGCTTCGCAATGTATTCAAGCAAATCCTTATGACAGCCCAAAAGCTCCAGCACATGATTGTAGCGCTCGCTTATTATCCGCGCGATTTCCTCATCAATATACTGTTGGGTGGTCTCGGCATATTCCCGCACGAGTTCAGGACTATCATAGCCGTACCCCTTGCCGCTCTTCCCAAGCGTCATATTTTTGAAGCGGTCGCTCATACCATAATCAGTAATCATTTTGCGCACCGTATCAGTCGCACGCTGTATGTCATTCGCCGCGCCCGTTGAAATTTCGTTGAATATAACCTGTTCCGCCGCGCGCCCTCCCAGCATCACATCCACCTCGCCAAGCAACTTTTTCTCGCTTGAGAGGAAAGTGTCGTCCTCAGGGAGCTGCATCGTGTAGCCGAGGGCACCCATTCCGCGCGGAATAATCGTAATCTTGTGAACAGGATCCGCCGTCGGAGTAAACGCCGCAACAAGCGCATGTCCTGTCTCGTGGTACGCAACAATGCGGCGTTCGTCCTCTCGAACAACGCGGCTCTTTTTCTGCAAACCAACCATAACTTTTTCGATAGCCTCATTAAAGTCCACCATCGCAACCTTTTTGCGTCCGCCACGAACCGCGAGAAGAGCCGCTTCATTCACAATGTTCGCCAAGTCCGCGCCACTAAAGCCTGAAGAGGCATGCGCAATCGCAGAAAAATCCACATCACTGTCAATCTTAACATTTTTTGCATGAATCTTTAGAATTGCCTCTCGTCCCTTCACATCAGGTCTATCCACAACGACTTGTCTGTCAAATCGCCCAGGACGCAAAAGCGCAGGGTCAAGGATATCAGGACGGTTCGTCGCCGCAAGAATAATAAGCCCCTTTTCATTGTCAAAGCCGTCCATCTCAACCAAAAGTTGATTTAATGTCTGTTCACGCTCATCGTTCCCACCCAAGTTGTTCACACGGCTTTTTCCAATCGCGTCAAGCTCATCTATAAATATAATGCACGGCGCTTTTTCGCGCGCGGCACGGAACAAATCGCGCACACGGCTTGCACCCACACCAACAAACATCTCGACAAAATCAGAACCTGAGATTCTAAAGAACGGCACGCCTGCCTCTCCTGCAACAGCACGCGCAAGAAGAGTTTTTCCCGTTCCTGGAGGACCAACAAGCAAAACCCCCTTTGGAATTTTTCCACCGATTTCAGTATACTTTTTCGGAGATTTCAAAAAGTCCACGACCTCGACCAACTCCTCTTTCGCCTCGTCCACACCAGCCACATCGTCAAATCGCGTTTTTACCTTTCCTTCTTCAACCGCTTTAGAACGCCCGCCTCCAGTACCAAACAGGCTTCCCATTCCACCGCCCATGCCATTTCCCATTTTTCTAATGAGAAGATAATAAATCAAGAAAAGCAAACCGAACGGCACAAGCAAATTCAAAAGCAGCTGAAGAAAATAGCTGTTGCTTTTTGCAACGAATTTGTACTCAACGCCTTTTTCATCAAGCAAGTCAATGAAATTACCCATCAAAACGGCGGATGTTCTGTACACTTTTCTTTTTCGCTGTGGCATAGTCTGAAAAAGTGAAATTCCTTTTTGCTTTTCAACAGTATCGGTGATTTCAGGAACGCCATATCCGATAAAATAAGACTCTCCTATTTCAACAGAAACAATCTCTCCAGACTGCACTTTGTCACGGAATTCAGAATAATTTATTACATTGTCAGATTTCCCCATAAACAAAAAGTCAGCGAGACCGAGAACAAGCAACACGATAAGCATAACCGCCCAAAACGGAAAACGCTTTTTGTCATTTTTTCTGTTTTTATTGTCGCCCCCTTCAGGACCTGCAAACTTAAAGAAATTATAAGGATCGTTGTCCCTCTTTTCTTTCTCTTCCTCTACGGAATCTTTTTTCTCTTTTCCCATCGAAATAAATCCTATAAACAAAACTCTATATCTCGGCTTAATTTCGAGTTTTATGATTATGCGAAGAAAACATTCGCGAAGGAGCAAGGGCGAACACTAGATTTATCTACCACTGTAAATTGCGTCGAAGTTCGCCTTTCCCTTTCTTCTTACTAAGAAAGGGAAACTTGCGGCTCCAGTGCAAGGGCAAAATCGCTCTGATTGCGGCCGCTGCGAAAGCAGTCGGTGGAAGATTCATTGCCGTGTTGTACAGTCTTTAAATCTTCGACTTCCGCCCCCAGTTTTTGCGAACGCAAAAACTGTTTAGCGTAGCGACACGAACTTGTTCGTTGTTGCCGAAATCAGCGCGCTGACCTACTACTGCCAAACGCAGGTGTATTAACTGGTGGT
>X363_Desmarests_Spiny_Pocket_Mouse__coassemble_694_pt1 | contig 17248 bp, 17 predicted proteins | sample X363_Desmarests_Spiny_Pocket_Mouse__metabat2_high_PE_007 | metagenome-assembled genome bin X363_Desmarests_Spiny_Pocket_Mouse | reverse complement strand
GTCCATTGCAAAATCAACGCGAATCAAGACTGTGCGTAATCTGGAAGAAGTACCAGGCGATGACAAAAGCTGCCACTGTGTTTTTGCAGGAATTACAAAAGGGAATGAAAGTGTGAATCTAGCGTTTTCATTTATGAAACGGGTATTGGGCAAAGAAAGAAGTTATCAGAAAATAACCAAAAATTTGGAAAAAATCACGACTGCGAAAGAAATCATAGAAAGTGTTCTTGTCGTCGTGAGGTTGATTCACTGGCAGGCGAGTCGTTTCATTTTCACTTCGTTGCGCGACCGCATTTTCAATATTCTCGGAAGCCGAAGTTTCCCGCGATGTTGAAAAAGAAGGATGATTTTTTGTTCCGCTCGAGAAATAGTATTTTGATTATTCTTTTCGGATGTAATTTAAGTGTAAATTTTCCCCGATAGCGGTAAAGCAAATACAAATACACTGCTTAAAGTATTAGTTTTTTTACCGATATTCTGATACAATGGTACAGGTCAATTTGTCATACTGATTGAAGAGGTCTTTTGTATGAACTGAGGCTCTCCCAAAAATAAATGTTTTTTGGAAGAGCCTCAGTGAGAAATGCAGATAACAAAAAGGAGAGACTGCCATTTCTCGCAAATACATCTAGGGTAGTTGGGGACTGCCCCTACCGAAGACGCGCGAAAGCCAGACAGGGTGAATAAGAAAATGAAAGCAAGCGATATACAAAAACAAAGAATAGCGGAAGTCGAATCGTATGGCGATGAATTAGTCGGAAAATGCGCTGTCATGTTTGTTTCATCGGTAAACGAAAAAGGATACCCTCGAACCTGTTGCGTTAATAAGCTGAAAGACAAAGGGTTTCGCGATATTTATTTCGTCACTTCCAAGAGGAGCGAAAAACAAGGTAAAGCCAAGCATTTCGAGTCAAATACAAAATCGAGCATTTGTTTTCAAGATGACGATGATTCCTTGACATTGGTCGGAGACATCGAAATTATTACCGACAAACAGACTATGCAAGAATTGTGGAACGAGAGCGATACAGTGTTTTTTCCGAAAGGAATTGACGACCCGAAAATCAGATTTATTCATTTCCACACATTGGAAGCGACTTTTTGGATTAAACATAAATTCAGAACGGTATTTTATAAATAAGCATGAAAATCGAAATTCGTTTTGGGTCAGGTATGCTCTGCCGTGGAGAAATTGCCCGAACATTTTGTCGTTTCGGCGACTTTGCCGCACTGTTTTCGTCGTAAGCCCAACAAATTAACCAATCCATGCGTTGCTTGCATACTGTTAATTAAATCCTCAACGCTGATGGATTTACTCTGATATTTCGATGCGTTTTAGAAATTCCACTTTTTAGAAATTCCACCGTCTCGTACTCCGCTATGAGTTCGGAAAGAGGAGCGATGTTTGAGGAGATTGCTTTGTAACTGCAAAAAGCATACGGTATGGAACAGTTAAACCGTACGATACTTGAATTTGGACAGCCTGTGGATTACCACACAGCACGACATCTGTTAGAAAAACGGCTTGAAGGAAGAGATTTTTTTCGGTTCGTGCTAAAAAGGAAAAGCTCGAGGTCTTGTCTGACAATAATAGGGGAATATGTTATACGAATTCACACGCATTTGCTGTTGCAAGAACAATCTATTTTTAAAGACATTTTTCAGAAATCAAAATTCAAACCACAGTATTTTTTTCCGAAAATAAAATCAAGGGGAAATCGCAAATGTCCGCACCAAATAAAATCGAAGAATTCATCGAAAAGTTTATAACAATTACCGAAATGGGCTGGGTGAGAACGCATCGCTCAGGTTCGACTGGAATTGGAAAAACGCTTGAAGATTTGCTAGGCATTGAAGAAAATAACAAGAATGAACCGGATTTCGGAGAATACGAACTGAAGGCGATGCGCACGAACGCAAGTTCAATGCTCACGCTTTTTACGAAGACGCCACAGCCACCTTGCGTAAACAAAGCGTTGCTCGACACTTACGGCTTTGCCACGGACAATTATGAGAACGGCGAAAAGGTTTTGCATACAACTTTGTTTGCCACTCGACCTAGTTCTCTTGGAAATACGGGAAAAACGCTAAAGATAAAATGCGCTTCAAATAGAATTTCAATCGTTGACAATTTGGGAAACGCTCCCGCATATTGGGATTCGGCGGAACTTGAAAAGGCGTTCAATAAAAAATATCGCTATCATCTTGTTCATGTATTCGCGGACTCATTTGGCGCCGGCAATAATGAAGAATTCAAATTCCATACCGCTTGGGAGCTTTCGGATTTCAGCTTTGAAAATATGATTTCGCTTTTGCGTGAAGGGCAAGTTGCCGTTGACATTCGCATCGGGCAATATCCCGACGGTCGTCCCCATGACCACGGAACTGGATTTAGAATACAAGAGCGTTATCTTGCAAAAATGTTCAAAAACAAAAAAGTCCTTGTTGAAGCGGATTAGTCTTTCCTCAGCACGATAATATTCTCCGTCATCATTGTGCTCATCGTTTTGCCTTTTTCGTTTGTCGGGCTGTTCTTGCTTGCCATGCGTTTGTTGATAATGTTTCGCGAATAAATCTTTTCGTCCGTGTAGCCCAGTGTCCGCGCAAATTCTGTGATGATTGTGTCGGTGCGAAGATAGACTTTTTTTACAGTGCGGTTTCCCGTAACAAGAATGAATCGTCCGCCTTTCTTCATATAAAGGGTCGCGCTCGAAAGCGTGGCGTACAAATCGTTGTAAAACGCAATCACATCGTTTACGCGCTTGGAATCGTCAACTCTTTCTATTTCCGCACACAGGCTTTTTAGTTTTTCCGAAAAATCCAAAATAGAGCGGTCGAGTTTTTTCGTGCTTCCGCCGAGCAATTTTGCATCAAGTTGAATGATGTCGTCCTTTTGTGAAAGCCATTGCCACGGAAGGCGCGAATATTGACCATAAGCCACGGTTGTCTTAGAGTCGCCGTAAGGCGGAGATGTTAAAATCAAGTCAATGGAATGCTCGGGGATTTCCGACTGGACGAAACGAGAATCTCCCAAAATTAAATTTTGTTCCCTGCTATTATCGTGAGCAAACGGCAGACGGTTGGTTTCAGAAAGCAAGAGAATGTTGCGCTTCGCTGTTCTCTCAAATTCCGCCCAAACATCGGGCGAAAAACCGTTCTTAATTTTTGCTCGAGAGCGATACATTTTAAATCCGCCGTGGTCAAGAAAAGAAACTTTCCGTGAAATTTCGCAGAAAACCAAAAGATAAAAATTACGGGTCTTTTCATCCTCTATTTGTGAAAAAATCGCAAGCAGTTTTGAAAGTTCTGAAATCACATTTTCCTTATACCAAAAAGCAATGTTTTTAAAAGAAAGAATTTCAAATTTAAATTCCGCATCAAAGAATTTCTTTTGAATTTCCGCAAACTTCTCGGCAACTTGATTTTCATCTACATCCTGCAATTTCGTTTTTGCCATAAAAATTCCAAACGGATTCAGTTCAATTCCATAAGATTTTTTTATGCCCAAATACTTGCATTCAAGAAGCGTTGTGCCGGAGCCTGAAAAAATGTCGAGCACATGGGATTCCTCAGTCGCAAATGTGCGGATTATTTTTCGCGCCAACTGCGGAATAAAACGCGCGGGATATTGATGAAGTCCATGGTTGTATATGTTCGCATCGTATTCGCCGAAATCCCAAGTCGCCTCCCAATCCAGCAAGTCTTTTGGCTTAAAGTAAAGCGGATTTTCATTTTCAAAGCGCGGCAAGGCCGTTTCAATTTCCTTTTCAAGTTCAGTCATTCTTTCACCAAAGGCATTATATCGTAAATAGCGATATAATGCCAATATTGCGAAGTAAAAATTTTATTGATTTTTATCGTATCATTTTTCAATAAGTCGGATTTCAATTTTTAAAAAGTTACACAATTTCTCAAAAAGCGACAAATCGAATTCCTTTTTGCCATTTAAAAGTTCGCTTGCGTAACTTTGCGAAATTCCCAAAGCCTCACAAATGTCTTTTTGTTTGAGACCATGTTTTTTTATAACGGCGTTTATTTCTTGAAGAAGCATTTTTATATTGTAGCAGAAAATCGGAGGCTTGATAAGTAAGGTGGGCAAGGCTTCAGTGTTTTCAACATTCTCGGAAGTTGCTGCTTCTTGCGATGTTGAAAATTAAGGACCATTTAATTGCAAACTCCAATCTTTTGCATAATGCACTTTATCAACGATAATTCCATTGAACCCCTGCATAAAAATGAATTTTACTTGATTATAGAGCAAGTCCTGCATTATGAACGGATTGTAGAAATATTTTCACTAGGCTTGAATTTTTCTCTGCGTTTTACAATACGGCGATTTGTTTTAATTTTTCTTGGATTCTGGCGACTACTCTGTCGCGGATTTCTTCTGCGGACAGGTCTTGGATTTCATCATAGTTGATAGGCTTTAGAAAATGTACTTGGGTCTTCACTTTTCGTATGGAATTGAGGGTGAACGGCTTCCACGAATCCCAAATTGCGATAGGAACAATTGGGCAGTGCGTTCTTTTTGCGTATTTGAACGGTGTTGGGTAAAAGCATTGTATCGTGTTTCTGTTGTCTGTGTATCCCGCCTCTGGAAAAATAAGAATTTTTTTCCCTTGTTTTATGTCATTTTCAACTTCCTGCATAGTCTTTATCTGTTGGCGAGGATTGGTATGATCAAGTCTTTTCCCATGAACCATCATAATGTATTCGTTGGCGACTATCATCTTGGATTTTTTTAATTCCATAACAACTTGACAGGGTGTTTCGTGCGCATACATAATTCCTAGTGCATCATATTTTCCCTGATGATTTGAAATCATCATATATCCGCTGTCTTTTGGCAAATTTTCAAGTCCTGAAACATCTGTTTCAATTCGACTGATTTTTTTGAGTATATAAACCATTTTTCGTGCGAGTAAAAAGCATTGGTTTTCATCAAATTTATCTGGATAATGAGCATAGATATGTGATGTTACCACAAAAAAAACAATAATTGGAAATGAAATTACAATCAGATAAAAAAAACGCACCATATTTTATTTCAACCGCACTTTAAATTGACGACCAACAATCCAATGTTCTGCGCCATGATTGTTAAGTCGCTCTATGAATCAATCTTCTATAATATAGAATACTACCGATTTTTTTAGAGTAAATCAATAAACTCTTGTTGCATAAATGTAAAAAAACTCGTAAATCTTGTTAATTTTTTTTTCAAAAAAGCACAAAAAGACTTCAGAATTTTACTCAAAAAATACTATATATCTTATAGAGACATGAGGCTCTCGTAAAAGCAAATGTCTATTTGGGAAAAACTCATATGATAAAAGCCATGTCAATAACACGACTTTTATGGGGGATGAAACTATGAATAAAATGAAGCTTTTTATTGGGATGCTGGCTTGGGGATTTCTTTTGGGGTGTACCGCGGAGAATTCATCAAGCGTTGTAAAGGTTGTGAATTGGAATGTGCAGACTTTCTTCGATGCAAACACCGAAGGAACGGAATATTCTGATTTCATTTCGCAAAAATATTGGGGCGTTCGTTCTTACGAAACTCGGCTTGACCGTCTTTGCGAGGTGGTGAAAGCTTTGAACGCCGACATCTTTGTCTTTGAGGAAATAGAAAACCAAGATGTCGTGTATGACATTTCAAACACTCTTGCGAATTACAGTTGGGCGCAACGGAAAAATTGGAAGTACGCCGCTTTTTCCAAGAATACGGGGGATTCAATCGGCTGCGCGGTTTTTTCGCGCTATGAAATTTCTGATGTGACGGTGCATTCTCTTGATATACGGACGGAAACGGATTTGCAGCCTAAAATGCGCCCGATTATGAAAATGAAGATTCATATTGATGGGAAAACTCTGACGGTTTTTGTGAATCACTGGAAGTCAAAGTCTGGAGGTGCGGAAAAAAGCGAGGCGTGGCGTGATTGGCAGGAACGACTTCTTGCTCGTCTAATGAAAAAAAGCGTTGAAAATGGCGAATATGTGCTTGCAAGCGGAGATTTTAATCGTGATATAAGCGAGTTTACAATTGACAATCCTGCATGCTATGAGAACGTTTTGCTGGACGACATGCTTGCCGTTCATTCCCCATGGATTTATGCGACAGGAGATTTTTCTTTTCCTGGGTCATATTATTATCAAGGGGAATGGAATCGCATAGACCATTTTCTTGCGTCTTCAAATGTATTGCTTTTGGATTTTCAAGCGGAATGCGGCTTTTGGAGCAACAGCGATGGCACTCCTCATCGATACGCAGTATATAATGGTACAGGCTATTCCGACCACTTGCCGATTTCCGCGATTTTGCAGTTTCAGTGAAATAGGGGGAGGGGCAGGCGGTTGAGCTTCGCATTTTTTTGAATTAAAATGATGTACGCTCAAGGGAATAGTAAATTAGGTAGTGAATACTATAAACGAAAAACTAAAGCAGCTAAACTCATTCAATTGGCGGCTGTTCATTGCACTGTGTGCATGGGCTCTTGTTCCTGCAGTTTATAACACAGTGAAAACATTTATAATTTCAACTAACTCGGGAAGCGGGGCTTTTGACATTATCGGGCAAATGGAATGGTTTGACTTGATAAATGAAACGTTGCAAGCGTTTTTGATAATTCCTCTTTATTCAATTCTTAATAAAATAACGAAATATGACAAGAAGGATTTTTCAAAGTATGTATTCAAAATGGGGCTTGTTGTATTTGCACTATATGCTTTATGTTCAAGTGGTGTCCTTATATATGGCTCTGCAGTGGTGCGGGCAATGAACCTCAAGGAGTTTGATATTCATACAGCAAGCCGTTATTTGCAGCTTGAAACAATTGCTTTTATGGTCGGAATAATTGTGAGTTTTGTGAATGTAGTGTTTGTTATCGTTGGCAAAGATAAAAATGTCTATATATTTTTGATAATACATACGGTACTTTCAATTATTGTCGATTTTATTCTTATTCCTCATATGGGCGTGTACGGAGTTGCGCTCTCTAATATAATTGTGAATTCGGCTCTTGCAATAGCAAGTTTTATAATCCTCTACAAACAAAGTTGTATAAAGCCCTGTTTGTTTCATAAAAGTGATATTCCCTATTTTAAAGACTGGGGGAGAATTGGTGCGTTTTCAGGCTTGCAGCAACTCATTGACAATTTTATGTACGCCATAATGATTGGAAGAATGGTCAATATGGTTGCGGAACAAGGTAACTATTGGATAGCGAACAATTTTATTTGGGGATGGCTGCTGATACCTATAACTGCGATGGCGAAGATTATAAGGCGCGATTGCAAAGATGGATATGAGAATTTAAGGCAATCAAATTATTATTTCGTCGCGTTTGTGACTGTTTTGTTGTGGGCAATTACCATTCCTGTGTGGATTCCATTTTTCAAGAATGCACAAAGATTGGCGAACGCCGACGAGATATTTTTTATAGTGATAAAACTGGTGCCGTTCTATATAGCGTATGCAGGGTGCACAATTATTGATAATATATTTATAGGACTTGGGAAAACAAAGTATAATGCAATAAACTCATTTATAATCAATTTTATATACTATGGCTTTTTCTTTGTATTATATCTGACAAAGACTATTCGTTTTACAATGGATACGATTATACATATGTTTGGATGGGGGATGGTCGTGCATTTTGCTCTATCGCTCTTATTGGAAAAAGTTTTCTTTAAGCGAGAATAAAGCCCCTCTATTTTATGTTACATCATATTGTCAATTATACCACAAAGAACATTCGGAGGCGTTGTATTTGGCTCTCCTCCAAAAAGAGACGCTGGAGAAATCTCAATCTCCGAAGATATTTTTGATATTAGTGTGGGAGAGGCAAATTGCTTTCCTGTTTCAATTATCGAAAGATGCTTTTGAGAAATTTTCAAAACTTAAAAAAAATGCATTGACAAAATGAGCGGTGTCCTGTATATTATTATTGAACATTTGAAAGATTGTTCAATAATAATATTGATGGAGAGTGTATACAGTTATGGACGAAATTGCAAGAGACGGTATCAGAGCAAGATTGCCACAAGGCGACCGTCTTCAAGAGTTGGCGGAGCTATTCAAAATGTTTGGAGATGCAACGAGGGCGAAGATTTTAAGTTGCTTGCAGCTTCAAGATTTATATGTCACTGAACTTTCTGACATTTTGGATATGAGCGTTTCTGCGGTGTCTCACCAACTGCGTGTTTTGCGTGGTGCAAAACTTGTGAAGGGTACAAAAGAAGGAAAGGAGGTGAAATATTCTCTTGACGATGCCCATGTTACTAAAATCATGGAGTGCGGGTTGTCTCATATTGAGGAAAAACGGTGATCAATTGCAGAGAATAAAGATGATTTTTTTTATGAATAATATTTGAATGATTGCTTAAATATATAAATATTCAACAATTCACTGAATGAAACGCGACTGTTTGTCGTAAAAAAATATAAAAATATCGTATACAAGAGGTTCTTTGTATGAAAAAAGTATGCAAATTGGAAGATTTGGATTGTGCGAACTGCGCTGCGAAAATGGAGCGCGCTGTTGAAAAAATCGATGGTGTGAGTGCTGTTTCGGTGAGTTTTATGAATCAGAAAATGTCTATTGAGGCGGACGATGCTCGTTTTGACGACATAATGAAAGAAGTTGTAAAAACATGCAAAAAAGTTGAGCCTGATTGCACAATAATTTTGTAATCTCAATATGGGGTGAGATTGCTTCGCAAGCATACTCTCAAGCAGGACTCGCAATTGTTTTGTTCTGAAGATTGATTTCCGTACCACGACAGTGGGATGGATGCCAGGCGAACGCAATTGCGATTGTAGATTGCAAAGGACTCGAAATTGAAATTTGTATTAATTCAAGAGGTTTTACTATGGGGACATTTCAGTTAAGCAGAAAAGAGAAAAAAAATTTAACGAGAATTCTGGTGTCACTCATTGCTTTTGGCATTGTCTTTGGCATCGATAAAATAGTTGTTTTGGGCGATGTGTTCAAAAGTGATCTTGGTTGGCTTTTTCCGTTTGCGCTCTATCTTGTTGTATATCTTGTCATCGGTTATGATGTTTTATGGCGAGCCATACGCAATATATCGCATGGGCAGGTTTTTGATGAGAATTTTTTAATGTGTGTCGCAACGCTGGGGGCGTTTGCTCTTGCTATTTATCGAGGTGTTGCGGGGCAGGAAATAGAAGGTTTTGACGAAGCGTGCGCCGTGCTTTTGTTTTATCAAATCGGTGAATTTTTCCAAAGATACGCAACGGGTAAATCAAGAAAATCCATTTCAGCTCTTATGGATATTCGCCCTGATTATGCGAATGTAAAATGTGAAAACGGAACGGAACGAGTTGCCCCTGAAACAGTGAAAATTGACGATATTATTGTTGTGAATCCTGGCGAAAAAATTCCACTTGACGGAATTCTTATGAAAGGTTCAAGTACGCTTGACACAAAAGCGCTCACGGGAGAATCTTTACCTCGTGAAGTTTCGGAAGGGGATGAAATTATAAGCGGTTGTGTAAATCTTTCTTCTCAAATAGAAATGAGGGTTACAAAAGAATTTTATGATTCTACTGTTTCCAAAATTTTAGAGCTTGTGGAAAACGCATCAGAGAAAAAATCAAGCGCAGAAAATTTCATCACGAAGTTTGCACGATATTATACGCCGACTGTTGTTATCATTGCGCTTGTTTTGGCTCTTGTGCCAGGAGTCATAACATCCGATTGGTCAACATGGGTATACCGAGCGCTCAGTTTTTTGGTTGTTTCTTGCCCATGCGCTTTGGTTATTTCCATACCGCTTTCGTTTTTTGCGGGGATTGGCGCGGCTTCACGATACGGCATTTTAATAAAAGGTTCGAATTATCTTGAGAAGTTCAATCAGGCGAACACATTCATATTTGACAAGACGGGCACACTCACGAAAGGCAATTTTGCTGTGGTGAAAATATATCCTGAGGATAAAAAAAATGAAATCTTGCGACTTGCTTCTATCGCAGAACAGAACTCAAATCACCCGATAGCGCGTTCAATAGTTGAATATTATGGAAAAGAAGTGGAAGGAGGCTTTACGCTTACAAATGTGGCAGGCTCAGGCGTTATTGCAACAAACGGCAAGACTACTATTTATTGTGGCAGTGAAAAATTGATGAATGATAATGCCATTGCGTTTGAAAAGGAGCAGGGGCTTGGCACTGTTGTGTATGTTGCAAAAGATGGTGAATATATTGGTTCTCTATTGATTGCTGATGAAATAAAGGCTGAAACAAAGGATGTTATTGGCGAGTTGAATTCCATGGGCTGTAAAACGGTAATGCTCACAGGCGACAACGAGGCTATTGCAAAATCTGTTGCAGGTGAAATTGGGCTTACAGGATATAAGGCAGCTCTTCTTCCCCAAAACAAGGTTGAAGAAGTTGAGGCGATGATAAAAAGCAAAAAACAGGATGATGTGCTTTGTTTTGTCGGGGACGGCATAAACGATGCTCCTGTCCTCATGCGTTCCGACATAGGAATTGCGATGGGAGGTGTAGGAAGCGACGCTGCGATTGAGGCAAGCGATATTGTGCTTATGAAAGATGATTTGCGCGGAATCTCCCTTGCAAAAAGAATCGCAAAAAAAACAATGGCGATTGTCATGCAAAATATCGTATTTTCATTGGGAGTAAAGGCAGGAATTCTTGTTTTCTCAGCTCTCGGCATCACAAACATGTGGATTGCAGTTTTTGGTGATGTAGGCGTTGCTATTATTGCAATACTCAATGCAATGCGTGTAAACTCTAGATACATTTAAAAAAAGAGTGGAAAAATTATGGATACATTTTGGTTGGTTGTTTTAAGTACTGCGATTGCAGGTGTCGTGGGAACGGGAATTGGCGGACTTGTTGGTGTTGTGTTCAATCGAAATTCGGAAAAGATAGTCAGTCTTTTGTTGGGATTTGCTGGCGGTGTGATGTTGTGCATCGTTTGTTTTGATTTGTTGTCTGAAGCAATAAAGCAAAAGGCGGGTTCTGTCGCCCATGTGGTTTTGGTTGCTACTGTGATGACTGTTGGCTATATGGCGGTTTATCTGTTGAATTTTTTAATTGATAAAAAGACAAATCCTGAAGTGCAGCATATTGATGAAACGCATCCAAAGACCGCGGATGGACTTTCAGAGTTGATACACAGTGACCATTATGAAGAGCACAAAAAGCATCGGGTAAGTTCAAAAACGGAGCTGTTTATCGCCGGTTTGGTTATGGCATTTGCCATCGCTCTGCATAATCTTCCCGAAGGAATGGTAATCGGTGCATCTTATGCGAACAGTACGGGGGCAACAGGAATGACAAGAGGGCTTGCAATGGCATTGGTTATCGGCTTGCACAATATACCAGAGGGGATGTCTGTTTCTGTTCCACTTTCTGCAGGAGGAATGAACAAGGCGAAGGCTGTTTTAGTCACGGCTCTCACAGGCATTCCCACGATTTTAGGCGCGATGCTCGGCTATTATCTTGGCTCGTTAAGCCCGTTGGCTTTGTCGATTTCCTTGTCTTTTGCAAGCGGAGCGATGTTGTATGTTGTTTTTGGTGAATTGCTGCCCGAATCTATTTTGATGTGGAAGTCAAAAGCTCCTGCATTTGCCGTTTTAATTGGAATCATAGTGGGGTTGTTGATTTTGTTTGTGTAGGGAATGAGTGGGCAACTTGTGAAAACACCTATGCCTTCATTGCATAACCCGCTATAAAAACAAAGTATTTTACAACCCTTTTCTTCTATGATAAAATCACCATATAAAATTGATTTCAAGTTTTATAACTGTGGGTTTCCCAAAACTGCAGTTTTGGGAAAATGCTCTGGATGTATTTGCGAGAAATGGTGGTCAATCCTTTATCTTGCTTGCATTTTTTTATGGAGGAAAATATGGCATGTTTTACAGTTCCATTGGCGGAGGCGGTGGTTGTTTCCGTGGTCAAGGCACTTGCTTTGAAAAAAGGCAGTTCAAACGAAAAAATTCAGGTGGCGCGCGAAAAGGTGGCGACGCTTGAAAAAATGCTTTACGGCGGAAGCGCGCTTCTTGCAGTTGAACATTTTTATCATGGCGAGATTTCTTTCGTCCCGCCGTTTTTGACAGCGATGAACACACCAGAAGAGATTCCCGTGATGCTTCACGAGATGGCGACTGTTGGCGTGGGGATGGCGCTTCTTGTGACGGCGGCATGGGGAGTTGGATGCGCGATCTCGCATTTCGTGAAGAAATTGAAGACTTCAAAAATGCCTTTTGCCACGGCCTAGGCGTAGGAGCGATTATGTGCTTGATAATGACTCTGATTGCCGCCGCGGCAACTGGCGGCATTTGGTTCGCGCTTGCCAAACGCGGACGAGCGACGAAAAGTCTTTTCACAACATTTCTTGCGTTTTTGGCAGCGGCGTTGATGTGGTGCGTCGACGGCATCGCGTCGGTTCTCGGCGGAGAGGGCTTTTTTGACTTGAGCGCGGAGGACGCGATTTTGGGCGCGATAATCCTTGCGGCGGGACTTGTGCTTTTCGCGGCTCTCTCGCTTGTGGAAAAGCGACGCGGCGCAAAGGCGGGTTGAGCGCGTAAAAATATCGCGTAAAATTGGAATACTGCACGATATTTTTAAACGGGGTTTTAGGGGGCTCCCCTAGGAGAAGGGGTAGCGTAAAACCGAAGCGCAGCGGAGGGTTGGAGCGAGGGGAAGACTTTCCCCTCCTTGTTTTTTATTCAATTCGCTTTATTTTTTAGCCAAAATAGGAGTTCAAAATGAAAAGACTTGTTTTAATTCTGTCGGCGGCGTTGGCACTTTCCTGCTCGTTCGCGAAGCCTAATCCACATGCGGCTTCGTACAAGACTTATGAGACGACGGACAAAAACGCCCCCGTGGTTTATTTTATCCGCGACATAACGCCCGAAAGTTTGGAAAAAGTGTACGACGCACTCGGATTCGAGGCGAAGGGAAAGGTCGGCGTGAAAATCAGCACCGGCGAATCGAACCGCTCGAACCATTTGCGCCCCTCTCTCATCGGCGATTTCGTGAAAAAACACGGCGGCGTGATTGTCGAATGCAACACGGCATACGGCGGAAACCGCGCCTCGAACGCGGCGCATAAGCAGGCGTTCAAGGACCGCGGCTACGACAAAATCGCGAAATTTGACCTGCTTGACGAGGAAGGCTCGATGTCCATTCCTGTCACTGGCGGCATTCGGCTGAAAGAGGACTTTGTCGGCAGCCACTTCGCGAACTACGACTCGTTCATCGTGCTTTCGCATTTCAAGGGACATGCAATGGCGGGATTCGGCGGCGCGATGAAAAACCTTTCCATCGGATTTGGCAGCGGAACTTCCACAAAAGAATCGGGAAAGGCGTTGATTCATTCAGGCGGCGCGAGCGCGACGAAAGTGTGGGGATTCCCGCAGGACAACTTCACCGAGGCAATGGCGGAGGCGTCAAAGGGCGTGTGCGACTACATGGCGAAAAAGGGCGGCATGGCGTATGTCAATGTGATGAACCGTCTCTCCGTGGACTGCGACTGCGATGGAAACCCCGCCGCGCCCGACATGCACGACATCGGAATTCTTTCGAGCCTCGACCCGCTTGCGCTCGACCAGGCGTGCATTGACTTGGTGTGGACGGCGGCGGATTCGGGAAGCCTCATTGAGCGCGTTGAACGGCAGAACGGTCGCCACATTCTCGACCACGCCGAGAAAATTGGTTTGGGAAGCCGCACCTACAGGCTGGTAGAATTGAAATAACGATTGGAATTTCAGCGCAAGGGGGATATATATACAGTGGGCGTGCCCGCGCAACGCGCGGTCGGGCTATCCGGGGTTCCGCTGACGCTTCATTCCGCCGTTCACTCCGCTCACTTTGGAACAAGCCTACGGCTTGCCCCTCCTATCCCTCACGCATTGTCGGCGGCAAAGCCGATGCAATTGCGAAATTTAAAAATTTCCTACAGGAAAACGGCGGACTTGACCTGATGTTTCCCCAACGAGAGGCTTTGCGGCTTTGACTTTTTGCAGATTTTGTGGTATGTTGTAATTTATGAAATTTGGAGAAAAGATATGAAACGGCCCTTTAACGAATTTATTTCATCGTTGAGCCAAACGAATGCAACTCTAGATTATTTTGTTGATTTTCAAAAAGTCATAAAGAACACATATAAAATTGAAGTGAAGCTCAATCAGCTCAACTATCTTATCGGAAAAGAAAATTTGCAACAAGCAATAAACGATTTGTGGCTAGAAAATCCGACAGTATTTGAAGTGCTTGATATTTTGCTTGCCGTTCGCGCAAAGGATGACAAGAAGACACTCAACAAAAAAGGCGAACTGGTTTTCCTTGAGAGTTATTTTAATTCGGTACAGGGCGTTATTGAATTTATAGAAGAGACGGGACTTGCAGAAATTTTTAGAAACAAAAAAATAACAAATCTTGTTGATTATGTTTTTGGCGTTGAAGTTGGGCTTGACACAAACGCGCGAAAAAATCGAGGTGGCGATAATATGGCAAGGACTGTTGCTATGAAATTTCATGCGGCAAAAATTCCATTTGAAACAGAAGTGAGCAGTTCAAATTTTCCAGACCTTAAAAGTTTGGGAGCAGATTTAAAAAGATTTGACTTTATAATTCAAACTAAGAAAAAAACATATCTTATTGAAACAAATTTTTATAATGGTGGCGGTTCAAAACTTAATGAAGTTGCTCGTGCATATTCTGAGCTTGCACCAAAAATCAATCAATACAAACAATATGAATTTGTGTGGATTACTGACGGGAAAGGCTGGCTTTCTGCAAAAAACAAATTGCAAGAAGCATATTCAATTATTCCGAGTGTTTATAATTTGGCGAACATTTGTGAATTTATGGGCAAGATAAGGGCGGAATTGTAAAACTGTATTTTAAGGATATAAAGCAATGACAATTATTGATTCATATGAAATTATGGCATCTTCAAAAGCAGATATGAGAGAGAAAGTTGTGAAAAAATTTTTAAAGGAATCCGCTGGCACGGAGGAAGAAACTTCACGCTATGAATATAATGTTGAAAAATATAAAGATTATAAAATAGTTTTAAAACGTCCTGGAGTTTTTAAAAAAGGATTTGATTTTACGGTTAACATTCGCGGTATCTATTTTAAAAAGAGACGAAGATATGAAAATCCATCTTTTGAAGACATTACGACTACTTTAAAATATGCAAAAAGAAAATTTCCACAGAAATATGATTTTGTAAAGGCTGAAATTAAAAATATATTTAGTGTTGAAAAATATGATTTATCAAAAGTAAGAGAGGTCTATTTTAAAGATTATGAAAACAATGTTCATCCAATTGCTATAATTCTTTTGGCAATAAAATGGCTGTTCATTTCAGAAGATATTTCTTATTGGAATTGGTCTGGAAGATCTATGTTTATGAAGGATCTATTGGAAAAAGAATTGGCATAGAAATACGATGAACAAATTCTATTTTAATTCCCAAAACAATGATTTTACTCTTTATCAAGGCGATTGCCTGGAAGTCTTGCAAAATCTTGACGCAAAGTTCAACACGATTTTTGCTGACCCGCCTTATTTTCTTTCTAATGGCGGAATTTCCGTTCACGCAGGAAAAATGGTCAGCGTAAACAAAGGCGATTGGGATAAATCACAAGGTTTTGATGCGGACAACGAATTTAATTACAAATGGCTTTCCGCCTGTCGTGAGCATTTGGCTGACAGCGGAACGGTTTGGGTGAGCGGCACTTTTCACAATATTTTTTCGGTGGCGCAGGCGATGAGCGAAATCGGCTACAAGATTTTAAATTGCGTAACTTGGGAAAAAACGAATCCGCCGCCGAATCTCTCATGCAGATATTTTACTCATTCTACGGAATTCATTTTATGGGCGAGGAAGAGCGAAAAATCGAAGCATTATTATAATTACGATTTGATGCGCCGACTTAATGGTGGAACGCAAATGAAAGATGTTTGGCGTTTTTCTGCGATTGCGCCGTGGGAAAAATCGTGCGGAAAGCACCCTACTCAAAAACCGCTTTCTCTTTTGACCAGAATAATTTTGGCAAGCACAGAAAAAGAAGATCTTGTTCTCGATCCATTTAGCGGAAGCGCGACGACAGGAATTGCGTGTGCGTTGACTGGACGGCGTTACATCGGCATTGAAAAAGAAAGTGATTTTTTGGAAATGAGTAAGGCGCGTTTTGAAGAAATTCAAAATAAAGCGATAGCAGAAAATTATCGTGCAAAGATTGCGGATTTGAAAACCGAAAATCAAGCGGATTTGTTTAATTAAAAGAGACGGCAATGAAAAATATCAGTCGGTTGATTTCGACTTGCCTCAACTTTTGAGAGGATTAAAATGATTTTCGACATCCTCCGCCGCGAGGCGATTTATCTTTGGTATTACTTTGACATTCAGGCGCGCCAGATTTTCTGGTACTGGGGGATAGGAATTCTGCTTGGTTCGGCGATTTCCGTTTTTGCGAAAAAGTGGATTCACGAAGCGGCGGAATTTCTCGGACAAAAGATTCCTGGCATCATCGGTCTCGTGCTTGCGAGCGCGCTCGGCATCGCGTCTCCTTTATGTATGTACGGCACGATTCCCATCTGCGCGGCGTTTTCCAAAAAAGGCGTGAAGGACGACTTTCTCGCCTCTTTTATGATGAGCTCCATTTTGCTCAACCCGCAGCTCATCATTTACAGTTCTGCGCTAGGTTCGAAAATTCTTGCGGTGCGAATCGCGAGCTGCTTTTTGTGCGGAATGGCAGCGGGCTTGCTCGTGAAGATTTTTTATGGCAGGGGCAAACCGTACTTTGACTTTACGGGCTTTGACTCGCCGCACGACCATGACACCGACAAGAATCTTTTCCTGCGGTATGTGAAGAATGTTTGGCGGAACATTCGCGCAACGGGACCATGGTTTTTGCTCGGAATATTTTTGAGCGCGGTTTTCCAGCGGTATGTTCCCGAAGATGTGATGAGCCGCGTTTTTGGAGGCAGCAAGGCGTGGGGCGTTTTGATGGCGGCGACCGTCGGAGTTCCGCTGTATGTGTGCGGAGGCGGCACAATTCCGCTTTTGCTTGATTGGCTCGCCGATGGAATGAGCGCGGGAAGCGCGGCGGCATTCATGATAACAGGACCTGCCACAAAGATTACGAATCTCGGCGCGGTGAAGATTGCGCTCGGCGCGAGGCATTTCGCGCTCTACATTCTGTTTGTGATGCTGTTCTCGTTTGCGACAGGAAT
>X363_Desmarests_Spiny_Pocket_Mouse__coassemble_671_pt1 | contig 17957 bp, 19 predicted proteins | sample X363_Desmarests_Spiny_Pocket_Mouse__metabat2_high_PE_007 | metagenome-assembled genome bin X363_Desmarests_Spiny_Pocket_Mouse | reverse complement strand
CATTTGGCAGTAGTAGGTCAGCTCACTGATTTCGGCAACAACGAACAAGTTCGTGTCGCTACGCTAAACAGTTTTTGCATTGCAAAAACTGCACGGCGGAAGTCGAAGATTTAAAGACTGTACAACACAACAATAAATCTTCCGCCACTGCCAATGGCAGGCGACCGCAATCGGATGCGATTTTGCCTTTTGCTGAAATAGCAATTTGCACTTTCTTCGCAGGAAGAAAGTGGTTAGCGAAGCGACCTGACCTTTGACTATCTAAAGGTGGTGCAACTTCTAGTGGTCAGCCTTGCTCCTTCGCGAATGTTTTTTTGCATAATCATAAAACTCGAAATTAAGCCTATATGATTGAGGTTTTCCCAAAACTGCAATTCTAGAAAAACCCTAATTCTTTCCGCCATTATATTTCAAAATCTCAGCATAGATATTCGCAAGAACAGAAAGATATTTCTCTGGTATTATATCACCAATTTCAACTTCTGCATAGAGCGAACGAGCCAAAGGTCGATTTTCAATGATGGGAACGCCACTTTCATTTGCAATCCGCCTCATCTGAAACGCAATTTCGTCCTCGCCCTTTGCAGTAACTTTTGGAGCGTCATCAACGCCCCTGTCATATTTCATAGAAACTGCAAAATGCGTCGGGTTCGTTATGACCACATCTGACTCTCGCACCGCTTTTGGCATGTTTTGCGTTAGAATCTGTCGCTGCGCCTGTTCCAAACGACTTTTTATCTCAGGGTCTCCCTCCATCTCCTTATATTCCTGCTTCACCTCATACTTTGTCATTTTCATAGACTCCATAAACTCACGCTTGTTGACAAAATAATCGGGAATCGCGACGATAATGAACAAAACCGCGCAGATAACCAACAGTTGAAACGCGATTGAAGCGATTTTCGCAAGCGAAGCCAACTGGTTGTTTTGTATCGTCTGAATCAAAACAGGAATATTCCGCCGTATCAAAAAATAAGCGATACTTGAAATAATCGCTACTTTTCCAATTGACTTTGCAATATTGAACACGCCCTTCAGCGAAAAAAGCGTGTTTTTAAAATACTCCCCAAAGCGTGGAATAATTTTTGAAAACTTTGGCGTCAGCGGCTTGAATGTAAAAATAAACCCTTTGTTTTGCACGATATTCGCAATGATTGCGGCCGCGCCTCCTGAAATCGCGATGGGAAAAATGATGCGCGCAAAAGCATTGAAAAATTCCATTGCAAACGAATAGGCGCTCAAATCGCCCTCCGCATTTTCCGCGACACGCACAAAGAAAAAACGCAGCACCTCCACACAAAATGAAAGCGTATATTTTGCAACAACCATTAAAATCAAGACCGTCACTAAAAAAACAATGGAGCTATTTAAATCCTGGCTTTTTGGAACACGCCCCTCTTCCCGCGCCTTTCGAAGCTTGTACTCCGATGGATCTTCTGTTCTGCCCTCGTCTTCGGCGGCGAACCATTGCAGGTCTATATCTTCAGCGCTCATACACCGCCACCCCTTCCTATCGAGGCAAATAACTGTAACAAGGTTGAAAGTCCTGTACTGAATGACCGCGCAAAGAAATCAACAAGACTGGGAAATACCGTTGAAACCACAAAGAAAGAAACCAAAATCATTATCGGAAATCCTTCCGAAAGCAAATTCATCTGTGGGGCGGCCTTTGAAAGAAGCCCCGTGCACACCGTTATCAAAAGCAATGTTCCCATAATCGGAAGCGCAATCAAAAGCGCATCAGCAAAAAGATTTGAAAGCCCTTTTAAAAGAACTTCCATAATAGTCTCACGAGCTGAAACCAAAGAGAATGCGTTCATCGCCTCAACGCTTTTTGCAAGCCCTCCTAAAAAAAGCTTTTGAAACCACTGCGTCTGCATAAAAACAAGCATCGCCGCAAAATTTAAAAACTGCCCCATGAGCGGATTTTCAACTTGGCTCAAGGCATCATAGGCAGAAGCGGCGGAAAATCCCATTTGAAACGCAAAGAACTGTCCCGCCGTGCTAAACGCCGCAAATATAATTGAAACGAAAAAGCCCATGATGACGCCTATCATCGTTTCTCCCGCCAAAAGGAGCACATAATACAGGCTGTATGTCCCATCGTTCTGTAAAAAGTATGAATAGTCGTCATAATGCGCATATCCCATCATAAAAAACGACATATAGCCGATAAGCGCAATTTTTGCAATGCGGGAAACCGAGCGCATGGAAAAAAGAGGAAGGGTAAATATAAGACCTGCGCATCGTGCCGCCAAAAGCAAGAACACCGGCGCTTTCCCTATAATCTCCTCAATCATAGTTATTTCGCCAAATCAGGTATCATCTCAAAAAGATTTATCGTGTACCCCGAAAGCGTGGAAAACATCCATCCCCCCAAAAGAGCGAGCACGATAAAAATCACCAGTAGCTTTGGAAGGAATGTCAAAGTCTGCTCTTGAATTGAAGTGGTCGCCTGCAAAATCGCCACAACAAGACCGATTACCAAAGCTGCTCCCAAGACGGGCAAAATCAGCGTCAAAATCATGCCGATTCCGCCACGCATCAAATTCATAATCATCCCAGAACTCATCTATTCCCCCTTTTTAAAGCTCGGCATTACGCTTATTACCCATCACTGCTGGCATCTAGCACACAGTTTGCGTTAATGCAAGACCGAAACAAACAGCTGCTGCGTTAAAAGCCCCCAGCCGTCAACCAGCACAAAGAGCATCAGCTTGAATGGCATAGAAATCTGCACTGGAGGCAACATCATCATACCCATGCTCATCAAAATAGAGGCGACAACCATATCTATTATAATAAACGGAATGTATAAAACAATTCCGATTTTAAATGCAATTGTCAGCTCATTCAAAATATACGAAGGAATTAAAATATAGGTCGGCACATCTCCGAATGTATTAAAAGACGGAAGACGCGCCATCTGCCTGAACATCCCGACTGTTCTCTGCCCGGAACTGCCCGCCTCCCCCAAATTCAACTGCACCGCCATAAAATTACGCAGCGGCTCTTCTGCATTGTGGAACGCCTCTTCAATCGTAAGGTTTCCATCCGCCATAGGCTTGTAGGCATTGTCATAAATCTGCGTGAATGTCGGCCACATGACAAAAAGCGTCATAAAAAACGCAATGCCGTTCAAAACGGCGGTTGGAGGAACTTGCTGCAAAGAAAGCGCGCGCTTTATGAAATCCAAAACCAGCGAGAAACGCAAAAAGCACGTCATCAAAATCAATATGCTTGGCGCAAGGGTCAGCACCGTAAGCAAAATCAAAAGCCTTACAGAAAACGCAACCTCCGTGCCATCACGAGGCTCGGTCACTTGTATGCTCACATTTGGAATGGTCACTGGTGAAACAGTTGGATTCATCTGCATCGTGCCGCTTGTCGAGCCCTCTGGAAAACCACGACTCTGCGAAAACACAAAGAATGACGAGAACAGATACATACATAAAATGAAAAGTGGTTTTCGGGATTTGAGCATTATTTTTCACCCTTCAAGCGGCTTCTCTGCTTTTCAAGCATTTCCCCCATCTTGTCCTTGCTGTCTGAAAACATTCTTCCCTTGTCACGAGGTCCATTCGGCATAAAAATATCAAGCACATCAGCAAAACTGCGGGGTCTTTTCACATTCTTATGCTCATCGGCATAAAGATTCATCGCGTCAATCAACTCCTTGTCAGAAAGTTCGGCAATCAAATTGACACTTGAGTCCGCAACCCCGATTATATATGCCTTGTCAACGAGGGTCACCACCTGCACAGACTTTCCAGATGCCACATCGACAGAAGCGACTTTTCGCAAAAACGGGTCGTCATCATTGGAAGCCGTCCTCGTACTTCGCTTCATAAACCACATAACCGCATAAATACAAACAATGACAAACGCCAGGACCAAAATCATTCTCAAAAATAAGAACAGAGTTCCAAATCGAGATGAAGAGGTAGGAGAATTTTGAGGAGAGTCTTCAGAATCCCCTGCAAGAGAAAGCGGAGTGTCCGAAGTAAACAAAGGAGTCCCCGAAACAGACTGTTCCGTTTTATTGTCTTGGACAGTCGCTTCTTGAGACACAAGAAATGAATTCACGGCGAAAATCAACAGAATTCCCGCCAAAACCGCTTTTTTCACACCCATATTTTCCCCTAGTAAAAGCAGTGTCAGTTTGTTTTAGAAAAATCCTCAAAACTCCCACATCTTGAAGATTTTTCGTTTATGTATGTCATCGCCTATCTATAAAAGCTATCGCAAGTCAGAAACGCGCTCCAAAGGAGAAAGAATTTCAGTCACACGAACACCGAAGTTTTCATCGATAACAACAACCTCTCCCTTTGCAATAGGCTTGTGATTTACAAGAATATCAACAGGTTCGCCAGCCAATTTGTCCAATTCTATGATAGTGCCCTCACCCATTCCAAGGATGTCTTTTATCTGCTTTTTGGTGCGTCCGAGCTCTACGGTCATCTCCATAAAGACATCCATAATCAGGCTGATATTGCCCTGCTCGCTGCCCATATTCATGCCCTGAAGATTCTGGTACTGTAGTGACTGAACATTGGGGATATTGCCCATATTCTGCCCCATTCCCATCATCGGCATACCCATCTGCCCCATTGGCATCTGCATTTGCCCCATACCGCCCATCGGCATTTGCATCTGCATTTGTCCCATGCCCATTTGGTTCATCTGTGGCATTTGCTGCATTCCGCCCATACCCATTTGAGGCTGTCCCTGAGGCATTCCACCCATGGGGTTCTGCCCCATCTGCGCGCCGCCTTGAGCCGCACCAGCAGCAGCAGAATCTTGAGGGGCAGGCGCACCTCCTCCGTAGGCGTTGCTGATTTTTTCCGCGACCTGGCCATCAATCAATTCTATAAATGAATACTCTCCGCCCTCCAAAGTCAAAGGATAGGTAATGACTGTAAATTTATTCTGGGGGATGCGAATCATCGCCTTTGGATTGTTTACTGTTTCCGCAGGATTGCATGAAACGCCAGAGATTTTTCCATTATTTTGAAGCTCGTCAACTTCCGATGCCGTATGCATTGAAACAACATCTGAAATGCACGAAAGAGCCATATCGTCAAAATCGGCGTTCTCCTCTTTTGTAATCAAATTCACTAGCTTTTGCGCAAAATCAGGAGCAAGAATATACGAATGCTCTCCTGTAAGACCAGAGGAATAATCTGCGCTTGAAGCGACCACAACTTCCGGCAACTTCGCTAAAAGTCCATCACGGTCAAGCGTCTCGACTATCGGCGAACCAGAACTAAACGATGCGCCTGTCATTGAGTTTATTTTTTCAGAAAGCAAGTCCTTTAAATTATCTGCGAATTTCTGCATCGCCCCATTATCAATATGAACGGCAGGACCTCCCGCAACATGACCTGAAGAATTTAAGCCGTCAAGCGAAACGCCTGAAAGCAGAGCGTCAATCTCATCCTGTGAAATAGCACCATCACTCATAATGTATCATCTCCTTCTACGGCAAGCTCCTCAAAATCATCCGCAGTCACATCTTCTATTTTTCCAGTAACCTGAACCGCCATTTTTTTGCCAACGACTCCAGGCTGACAGTAAAACTTTTTCTTGTTTCCAACGCTCACAGTAAGCGCGTCTCCAACCCGTGTATTTGAAAGACGAACTATATCCCCCATTCGCAAAGAAAGCACATCGCGCACAGAAAGATTTATAGAACCGACTTCAGCCACTACTTCCATATCGACAGAAGAAAGCTTTTCCTTTAATGTTCCAAGGTATTGTGTTGTGGAGCTTCGTCGAACAGAAGAGAACCAGAACTGGCTGGAAAGCTTTGAAACAATCGGCTCAATCGTGAGATAGGGAATGCAAAAATTCATCATTCCCTCTTCATCTCCAACCTTTGCTTCAAGCGTAATCAAAACAACCATTTCCGATGGTGGAACAATCTGCGCAAACTGCGGGTTCGTTTCTATCTGCCCCAAGCGAGGACGCAAATCTATAACCTGAGTCCACGCCTCTCGCATATTCGCAAGTATTCGGACTATAATTCCTTCCATTACGGATTGCTCAATGTCGGTGAGATCGCGGTTTTTGTTCGTCGCAGTAACGCCCCGTCCTCCAAACAAGCGGTCAATCATACAAAATGTAATCGCGGGGTCGATTTCCAAAACCGCATTTCCCTTGAGCGGATCCATATTCACAACCGCCAGCGTCGTTGGCGTTGGAATAGAGCGGATAAACTCCTCGTAAGTCAACTGGTCTACCGATGCAACATGAACATGAACGAGGCTGCGAAGCTGGGCGGAAAGGCTGGTGGTCGTTAAACGCGCAAAGGTCTCGTGCATATTCGAGACCGTCCTCAACTGCTCCTTTGAAAATTTATCAGGGCGCTTGAAGTCATAAATTTTTATTTTTCGCGTATCGCTGACAGGTTTAAAATCATCAGTATCTGACTCGCCAGAGCTAATAGCAGTCAGAAGCTGGTCAATTTCATCCTGTGACAGAACTTCATTCATGTAAAATCCACCTTACAACGCAATTATTGCTGCTCGACCACATCAAGCTGCAGGAACGATATATCCTTTATTTTTGACGAGCTTAAAATCTCGTCATTTATTGCATTTTTCAACTCAATCTTCAGGTTGTTTTCGTTCTGCGGTCGAAGCTGCGCCGCCGTCTTCTCTGTAAAGTATCGGCGCAAAAAATCCTTAAGTTCAATATTTCTTTGCGTAATTTCTGTAGAAGTTGCCTTGTCCTCCTTCTTATAGCCCAAAGCAATATCAACGACAACGCTCGCGGGAACTTCATCACTCGTTTTTGTACGGATTGCACCGAGAGATGTGTACCAGTCAAGGATTTCCCGCTGGACAGTGTATTCGTTGCTAATAGGCACAACGACCTGCGGCTGACCGCCTTTGTTCACAATTTTCATTGTCACAACGACAATGACCACAATTAAAATAATTGCGCCGAGTGCAATTGCAATCCATTTCAACAAAGATGGTATCAATCCGCCAATGCCACCCTTTTTAGCAGGTGCGCCAGTCGCCTCTTCGTCCAACCCCATTCCATCATCTGCCATTTTTCCCTCCCGGAAAACAAAAAAAATCCTCAAAAATAATTTTTTAAATAAACATTTTTAATTATACCATTAAAAATGACCTTCATCAAGAATTATTATATCAACACGCCGATTATACGCCTGCGCCTCTGGAGAGTCCCCAGAAAATTTTGGGCGCGTATCGGCATACCCTGCAATAGAAAACCTATCCTCTTCCGCCCCATAATCCGAAAGATAGTGCAAAACATTCATCGCGCGCGCGGCAGAAAGCTCCCAATTGCTCTCAAACTTTGAATCAGGCGGCACTTTTGTTGAATCAGTGTGCCCCTCAATTCTAAAGCGGCGTTTACCAAGCTCAGGCTGCTTGAAAAACTCTGAAAGGCGGAGCAATGTGTCGCGCGTCTCTTCAATATTCAAGTCCGCACTGCCTTCTTCAAAAAAACTATCTGATGCAAGAGAAATGACAAGACCGCGCTCATCACTCGTAATGGTGATTCTGCTTGACTTCACATCGGGAGCAAAAAGACTCACCGCCTTTTTTTTCGCCGTACCCAAAGAACGCCCTCGTTCAGCCGCTGGCAGAGAATTTATATTGTTGCCTAAATCAGAAAGCCTTCCTGCAGAAAGTGAATATCCGCCCGAAACAGTCTCCGTTTCATTCATTTGCAAAGACTGCGTGATTGTGGCAAGCTGCGTTGGATCAATTTCAGAAGGATTATAAAGCATAACGAAGAAGCAGAGCATGAGCGTAATCATGTCTCCATACGTTCCTTGCCACGCCGCTGAAGGTTTTTCAGGTTCCTTTGCTTTTCTTCCCATTTTCCATTCCTACTAATTAAAATCAGCCTTGAACTAGTCTTTTAGAACATCAGACTCTATCGCCTTTCTTGTGACAGGATCGAGGTATGTCAACAATTTTTGTCCCATAATTCGCGGGTTTTCACCAGCCTGAATCGCAAGGACGCCCTCTATAATCATTTCTTTTGAACGCATTTCCATAGCGTTGTGCGCAAGGAGCTTTGTAGCGAACGGTCCGATAATCCAGTTAGCCATCATAGATCCATACAATGTGGTAATCAAAGCAACAGCCATGTTCGGTCCCAAAGACGACTTGTCCTCCAAGTTGTTCAACATACCAATAAGTCCAAGAACGGTACCCATCATACCAAAACCAGGCGCATACCCCGCCCATGCGTTTATAATTCCAATCCAGTCCATGTGACGCGCTTCAATTTGGTTCATTTCGTTTTCCATAATGGCGCGGATAACATTGCCGTCCGTTCCATCAACAACAAGACGAAGCCCATTGCGCATAAAGGGATCCTCCAAATCATCAAGTCCGTCTTCCAACGCAAGAATACCTTCTCGGCGGGCCTTGTTTGAAAGGTCAACCATTTTTGAGACAATATTTTTCTCACCGAAGTCAGGAATTTTAAAAGCCTTACCCATAACGCCAAAAAGCCCTATCGCCTTCTTCAATGGGGCGGCGATAAAAATAGCGGCGTAAGAACCACCGATTGTCATAAACACAGACGGAATATCAATGATTCCACCCAAAGTACCGCCTGATGTCAATACAGACATAACAATACAGGCCGCTCCAACAACAAAACCAATTATTGTAGCTATATCCATTACAAGACCTCTTGGGAATTAATTCCTATTTTTTTCCTATAAGCGATTATTTTTTCAATGACTTCTTCAGGGGAATTTCTAACGATGATTCTGTTCCCAGAAAGCATAATGAGCGCGAGATCAGGAGTCGCCTCCATAGCCTCTATCATGTGCGGATTCACCCAATAAATTTCCCCATTCAACCGCATAACATCTATCATCATTCAATTCTCGCTTTTATTCCGATTATCGTCAAGTGTTTTTTGGTTCATAACTTAAAATTAATTGCGTTTTCCCAAAATTACACTTTTGGGAAAACGCCTGCAAAACGAATGAAAAGTTCAAAGCACGATTCCCCGCCCATTCGCTATTCACGAGAGACTATCTAGTAGTATGAAAGTCGACATTCATACTACTAGCATCTCTCTCAAAAATTCATTTAAAAACAAAATTCCTTCTCTTGTCAGGCAAAAAGAGGTTCTCCCCTGTTTTTTATAGTACTCGGCGAGATTCTTTTTTTTCCATGTATCCATCACTGTGCAATAGTGCCGGGGGATTTCTTTGGAGAAGCGGCTTTTAAAGTCTTCAAGGCATATTCCCTCATACAGACGCAGCCCCATCATAAAAAACTCCAGCTCCTCATCGCTCTTTTCTAACAATTCTACATCTTGTGGCAAAGCAATTTCGCGATATGTCACAGCATTTGAAACGCTTTCATCGATTGGCGACAGAACGCCTCGCACATATTGCCCGCAGTATGAATCTCCTTCATCCCCCACTCCCCTCCAATTGCTCCAAAAATCAATGTACGCCGCTATATTGCGGCTGTTTGTGTAGCGAATCGACTTTCCACCATAAAGAGAACCCGTTCCTCCACTTCCCGCGCCTATATAACTGTGCATATTCCAATACGCCATATTGTGAACGCACGGACGACCGATTTCTTCATTGTAAAAATTGGAAACTTCATACGCACGCCAGCCGTTCTTTTCAAGCGTTTCTTTGCCCAAAAGCCACAGGGCATCCGCCTCATCATAATTATAAGGAATTTCCTTTGAAGCGATTCTTTTAAAAAGCGGCGTTTCCTCTTCAATCGTTAGGGAGTAAAGCGAAATATGATGCGGCTTGTAGTCCAAAAGGCGTTTTAATCCTGAAACAAACGACTTTTCCGTTTGAAACGGCAGGGCAGAAATCAAGTCCGCAGAAAATTCACCATTCCAGTGACTTTTCACACACTCAAGGCTCTTTTCCACATCATGCGCGGCGCTTCGTCTTTTTACGCACGAAAGCGAGTCATCATCAAACGCCTGCACTCCAAGAGACAATCGATTCACGCCGCAGTCGGAAAGGCAGCGCAAAAAATCCGCAGAAACATCCGCAGGATTCACCTCCATCGTGAATTCCACATCTTGAGCGGCATCTTGCAAAACACATTCGGTGATTTTGTTTATTTGACAGGCGGAAAGAAGGCTTGGCGTTCCTCCGCCGATATAAATCGTGCTCCATTTTTCTGCATTGTATTTTTCTTTTCGATAGCGAATTTCGTTGCAAAGAGCCGTAACATACTCATCGGGGACAATACGCGCACAATCACGCGTTCTACCAGCCCCTCTCTTTCTGCCCTGCCCCCCACTGAGAATTAAATCGCCAATCGGCACGCTAAAAAAATCGCAGTACTCGCATTTTGAGAGACAGTACGGAATATGGATATAAAGCGGATAGTTCAAAGCGACCTTGCAATCTATTTAGTATTTATAACGAAACCATTCCATCAAAAAATCTTTATCTCAGTCAATGGAAAATACTGAAAAAGCGCAGAGGCTTCTATATTCTCTCGCTTCACTGGCCCCCACAGCCGTGAATCAAACGCACCGTTTCGAGAATCCCCCAAAACAAAATACTCGTCAGAACCAAGCGTCATCTCTTCAAACGAACCAATCACTCCCAACGACGAATCCCAAAGGGCGGGAGATGCGGTTATATTCACATCGTAGGCGCGGTCAATGAGCTCAAATTCCGTGAGGAAAAATTTTTCTCCGCGCGGACGAATATACAGCACATAGTCACGCATATAAATTGTGTCGCCAGGAAGCGCAATCACTCGGCGAATTTGGCTTTCCGACCCCATAAGATTATGTATCTTTGAAAACGAAATTTGTTGTGCGGTAAAAAAAGTCAGAAATGGATTGGCGATTTTCTCAATGCATGATAATTCCGCAACCCCTTTTGGCTTTACAAGAACCACACTTCCGCGCTGAATCTTTTTATAGGGAAAAAATAAGATGCATGAATTTTTCACAACTCCGTTTTCCATTGAATCAGAAGTCTGACGCACCGAAAAAATAGCAAAATGCAAAATCAAATTCAAAACGACAAACACCAACGCCACAGTCGCCACAATGGAAAACGCCTTATGTCTCGCCTCTTTTTTCAGGGAATAAGATATTTCGTAAAGCTCTTTTTTCATAGTCACTACCCTAGCATAAAACGGAAAATTTTACAACAGACCAATGAAACATACGATTTTCAAAACAAAGAGGGAAAGAGAAAAGGATTGAAAGGGAAAGAGAAAACCGTACGGTTTGCGCTTTCCCTTTCCCTATTTCTAGAGCGAAATCTTGTTTTTCTCTTGAAAATTGCATTTTTTGCCGATTATATTTATAATCATAGGAATATGGCTGAAAATAGAAAAATTATTGCAGAAAACAGAAAGGCTCGTTTCGATTATTTTATTGAGGACAAAATAGAATGCGGCATTGTCCTTGAGGGAACAGAAGTCAAGTCCGTGAAAAACGGCAGCCTCTCATTCCCCGATGCGTTCGCTGAAATCATAAACAACGAAGTGATTGTGAGAGGGCTTCACATATCGGAATACTCGTACTCATCGGTCTTCAACCACAATCCTGACCGTCCAAAAAAGCTGCTCTTGCACAAGGACGAAATAAAGCGGTTAAAGAGAAAAATAGAAGTAAAGGGCTACACCCTCATTCCAATAGAAATATATGTGAAGAACGGTCTTGTAAAAGTGACGCTTGGCGTGTGCAAAGGGAAAAAGCAATTCGACAAACGGAACGCCATAAAAGAGCGCGACATAAACAGAGAGCTTCAAAAGCAGTTCCGCAGGGGGTTGGACGGGAAGTGAGTTCAAGAGTAAAAAACGCTGTATTTCTTCTCCTCTTTTTAGATTTTTCGTCTGTTTTATTCTCACAGCAGCCGTTGAAAATTGATTTTTACGGCGTGATTTCCCCCGATGCCGACCAAAATATGATTAAGATGACAGAAGATTTGTATTTTACTCAACTAAAGGACTTTGACTTTTCGCTCACTGACTTGCGCGAAAAAACAAAAGGAAACAAATTCGACTCTGAAGACACCATAGACTTTTCATCCTCAGATGAAAGCGCAAGCGCATTTTTTGTCATCATAAAACGGCAGGGAGACGCCTTGAGCGGCTGGGAATGCAAAATCTGCCTGAAAGATTTGAAAAGCGGCGAAACATTTTCAACAAGCAGGGTGTACAGCTCGTATTATAAGATATTGATGGAATCAAAGGAAACGCTCGCAAAAACATTTGACACTTTGATTGCAGACTTACATGCAAAGAAACCTGCAAAACCGAAGCTTGAAGAACCTTCACGAACGGCGCAAGTGACTTCAAATGAAAAACGGCTTGCACACATTGAAAAATCATCTTCATCTCAAAACAATGCCTCGGCATCACCTTCCACCGCTGAAAACCCCCTTGACGAAATCGCAGGAGTGTGGGGAGGAGAGCCGTTTATATCAAAAGTCGTGATTATGAAAGGCGGCAGGGGGTTCATCATATTCAAAAACGGCGCGTCTATGAACATTTCTGTAAAGGCGAACAATTCCAACACCACAAAAAGCGTTACGATAAAGCAAGCGGGGCATTCAAACGCCTCGTTCTTCCCCGAGCTTGCAAGAGAAGACGCGATAGAGGTGGCAAAAACCGCTCCGCCCATTGAATGGACGCTCTCCCTTTCAAATCCAAACACACTTTCCGGCTCAAAACGCACTATAGTAAAAACCGACTCCAACACAATCACACAGGGCGAAATCTCTGTGACTTGGAACAGAATATAAGGATTGGGAAACCGAGAAATGCAAGCAAGATACAGGAGAGACAGGCATTTCTCGCAAATACATCGAGGGAATTGCTAAAAACTCGGCTGCAATGCGCCAAAACACAATGCAACAGGGTAAAAACTGAAGGAGCTGAAGATTAGAGAATTATTCGCCAGTTACACTTCCTATCGTATTGACGCACAAATTGTTCGTTGACACAACTTTTGACGTGTCTGATTTTGATGTTATTCTATACGTGTAGAATTTGTTCGGCTCTACCGACGCGTCTTTTGCAGTATAATAAATTTCTCCATCCTCTGTGGTTACTGGCGTTACAAGTGCATTTATCGGTGCAAAGAGGTCATAATATTTATCTTCACCTTGCCCATCATTTGACAAGTCGCCGTCTGCTCTATAGATTACAAATTCAGCTATGTTTTGCGCCTCCCATTTTAAAGTCACCGCATTATTAGAATAGTACACATTAACGATAGAGATAGAGGGGTCGTCGGATCGTGAAACTTCTGTGCTTTTGCTATTAGAATCTGTGAACACTCTATATTCATAAGACTTTCCAAGCTCAATAGTGGCATCAACTGCCTTCCAATAATGCGAGCCATCATATTTTTCTTCGTATGTAGGTGTGATGGCGAGCTTTTTATATTCCGCCCCTTCCAAATTCTTCTCTTTTCTTATAATTGTGAATTCGCCAGGCTCTCCTTTTTCCTTTCCAGAAGTTGTCCAAAGGAGGACAACGGAGGTGCCTCTCAGAGATGATTGAAGATTTTCAATAGTCACATTTTCTTTCTTGTTCTCAATGTCCTTGATAACGAGCGGATCAGAATCCGCATAATAGTCATCAAGCCATACATTTACAATTTCTACAGTGATTTTGTCTTCTTTACAAGGGAATCCGTACATAGATGAACAAGCACTGTCTGTTTTTATTGTTTCACCTGTCTCTGCGTTCTTTATCACAATCTTTTTGCAGGATGCAACTTGACTTTCGTTGTTCAAGAAGGTGATTGAAAGATTATCATTTTTGAATGAACAGCGAACATCCGCTTCAAGAGAAGCTGGAAGTTTTTCTCCTTCTGCTTTTAACGCCGACAATGTGATTTTCTTTTCCGCATATGAATTTTTTGTCACATAACTGTCGGTATAGTTTTTGCCACCGCTAATACTGACACCGCCGTTATCAGCTTCAAAGTATGTAGCGTTGTCCGCACTATTATACACACGATATGTGTACTCACCGCCTTGCACAAGGATGTTGCTGTACGTTATACGGTCAAAAAAACGGTTTTCGCGAATTTTAGAACCAAGCGTTATTTCCTCTCCATCTTTTGCTCTTCGCGTAACTGTGAAAACGCCTCCGTCTTGCGTCACGCCCCATGTGAGCAAAACGCCGTACTCAAGATTTTTCGGATCATCCAAAGACGGTGTGTCTGTTGAAACGGTAACGGCAAGATCCAACGAGATGTCTCCGTTGTTACAGCCAGAAAGCAATCCCAACGCCACGATAGCTGGAACTGCGAGAATTTTTAAAAGTTTCTTCATGTGAAACTCCTGATAAAATAAAGATGAGGTCTGCTAGGCAAACCAATATCTCATACAAAGAGACAAGTGATTATACCCCCCCCCCCATTCTATTTTGTCAAGGGTTTTTTGAAAAAAAACATTTTTTTTGATTATTTCTTTGACTTTTATACTTTCCGACCCTAGAATAATAACTACTCTTAAGAAATAAAATACATCAAAAAAAAGGACGATAAAAAGATGATAGGATTAAAAGCAAAAATAAACATCGCGATAATTTCCATAATTATTGCATCAAGCGTATGCATCGTAACTTTTTCATATAAAAAGTCAAGCAACGAGCTCTCCGAATCCATTCAAACAGGCACGCTCGACCTTGCGTCCCGTGCGGCGGCGGAAATTCAATCGATAAACCGCACTGAATTCAAAATGCTAGAGTCTATTTCCAACTTAAGCACCATCCGAGACCCCAATGTTGACATGCACGATAAATGGCTTCTTGCAAACAGTGCGACTGGGGGGAGTGAAAAATACTTCGGGCTTGGATTTTTCAACGAAAAGGGAGTCGGATACGCAACCACGGGAAAATGGAACGACCTTTCCACCAGAGAATACCTTGCCGTTTCAATGCGGGGCGAGAACGCGCTTATGGATCCAGACTGGAGCGCCGTAAACGGACATTTGTGCACATTTTACGCCGTTCCCGTAAAATCCCCAGAGGGAAAACAAATCGCGGAAATTTCCGCCGTTGTTGATGCAACAGATCTTTGCCGTACAATGCAAAAAATTGTCGTTGGAAAAAACTCCCATCCATTCATCATAAGCATGAAGACTGGAAAATATGTGGCGCACGAAAATGAGGATTTTGTCAAAGAAGGAAAAAATGCACTGGATGAGGCGACTGGAGAATTAAAACAGTTGCTTGGACGCGCAAAAATGGGAGAAACTGCACACTGCACTTATTTTGACAAAGCACAAGGAATGAAAATGTCGGCGACATTCCAGCCAATTCCTGAAAGCAACTGGGCGATTGTGCTCATCGCCCCTTACAGCGATTTCTTTGGCGGAATCGACGAGCTTTTGCACACCATGCTTTTGATTGCATTCATAGCCCTTGCTATTGCCACCATCATAGTTATTACTGTCGTGAGCATTTCGGTGCGGCCGTTGCAGCATGTGGGAGCGGCGATTGATGAAATCGCGCATGGGGAAGCAGATTTGACAAAACGCCTTGAATCAAATGCAAAAGATGAAATAGGACGGCTTGTCGGCGGATTCAACACATTCTCTGGGAAACTGCAAACAATTGTGAGTGAGCTCAAAGGCACAAAAGAAGACCTCAACAGCTATGGCGAGCGGCTTTCTTCTATGGTGCAGGACAATTCCAATTTCCTTACGCAAATGACAGACTCAATCTGCGACATGAACCGCGAGATTCAAAATCAAAATGAGAAGGTCTCTAGTTCAGTTCAAGCGGTGTCGCACATTTCAGGCGCAGTTGACTCCCTCAACTCTCTTCTCCAAAAGCAAACAGAAGGCGTGCAGTCGGCTTCAGCGGCAGTAACTCAAATGATTGGAAACATCGGCTCTGTTCAGTCCTCCGTTGAAAAAATGGCGAATGAATTCTCAAATCTTTCATCAAGCGTTGAAAATGGAATCGAGCAGTCGCATGAAGTTAATACGCAAATTCAACAGATTAAGGAGCAGTCTCAAGCGTTGAGCGAGGCAAACAAAGTCATTTCTTCTATCGCAGACCAAACGAATTTGCTTGCTATGAACGCGGCGATTGAGGCGGCACACGCAGGCGATGCAGGGAAAGGCTTTGCGGTTGTCGCAGACGAAATCAGAAAGCTGTCCGAAACTTCTGCCGCTGAATCACACAATATTGGAACGCAATTAAATGGAATTCTTTCCTCAATTTCCAGCGCTGTGAGCACTTCAGAGCTTTCGGATAAATTGTTCTCACAAATGGGAGAAAAAATTCGGGACACAGACTCTCTCGTCCAGCAAATTCGCAGTGCAATGGAAGAGCAGTCGGAAGGTTCAAAGCAAATCAGCGAAGTCCTTGCCTATATGAACGAAGCGACACAACAAGTTCGAGAGGCAAGCGAGGCAGTGGACGAGTCTCAAAAAGGAATCATAGAAGATGTGAACGGTTTAAGTCGCTCTTCTGAATCGGTGAAAGAAAGCATTCAGAAAATGGAAAGCCATATTGAACATTTGAATGAAAGCGAAGACTCTTTGACAAGAATTGCAACATCAATTTCAGGCTCAATCTACCGTATCGGAAACCAAATAGACAAGTTCAAAGTATAGTTACTCTAAAACAATAGCACCTTTCCTAACCACAACAATTTCCCCTCCGTCAATCCTCACGATTGTTGAGGGAATGGAGACTGTGCTGTCGCCGCCTGCAACGATTGCATCCACTTCGCGCTCGAATTCCGCTTTGATTTCTTCTATCTTTGAGAGGACAGGACTTCCGCTACGGTTAACGCTTGTTGAATAGATAGGGCTTTCCGTCATTTCTATCACTGCGCGAAGCCATTCATCTCCAGGGCAGCGAAGTGCAACTGTTTTTCCGACAATGCTTTTATCGGTTTTATCATTCACAATTATCGTGAGCGCACCCGGCCATTTTGAAAGCAAGGAATCGGGAATAAAATCATCTGTAATTTTTAGAACATCGGATGGCTTTGCAATCAACTGAATAAATGGCTTTGTTTCGCTTCGTCCTTTTATTGTGCGAATTTTTTCATCGGTCTCGCCGACTATTCCTGAAAAACCATACACCGTATCGGTCGGCAAAATCAAGATTTTTCCTTGTTTTAACAAGGAGCTTGTCATTTCAATTGAATGTACATCATGCTTGTTGTAAATCATACACGGGAATTCCTTGGAATGTTGCGTCTTCCTGTTTTCGCACGGGAAACAGAATATTCCCCCGTGTAAAATCAATCAAAATCATTATCAAAAAAGAAAGAATGAAAAATAAAACTCCACATATCTTGCAAAATTCCTCTGTAAAGAAAGTGCAACCTTTTCTTTTGAGAGGAGTGCCAATATCGTAAAGTGTCGTCTGATACGGTTTTAGCCCTTTGATTTTCACGAGCTTTTCACCAGGAGCAACATAGTCAAGTTTTCGTGCGCATGCGGCAATAACATCGCGGTCTTTCAAAAGCGCAGTATACTCAAGATTTAATTCGCCGTTAATTTTTTCTATGTAGTTTGTCTGGCGGGCAATCTCAATTTTTTGTTCGGACAGTTGATTGTAGCTCCAAATGCCGTTTTGCCCCGCGAGAAAAGAAATCAATGTATATGCAAAAGACCCTATAAAAAGAGCGCAGAGAAACTTAACACGAATCATTATATTTTATTATCGACACAGATTTTTGTTTTCTGAAATGAAATTATGTGATATAATTATGAAATGAATTGATGCTGTCACAAAAACAAATGTTTTTTGTGACAGCATCATCGAGAAATACAGGTAAGATAAAGGAGAAGCTGCTATTTCTCGTAAATACATCGAGGATAATTTTTTCAAAATCGCAATTTTGGAAAAACCTCAATTATTAAAATAATGGTATGAATGTCGACTTTTGTCATATTATGAGAAAAACGTTCGCGAAGGCGCAAGGGCGAACACTAGATTTATCTACCACTGTAAATTGCGTCG
>X363_Desmarests_Spiny_Pocket_Mouse__coassemble_658_pt1 | contig 18301 bp, 8 predicted proteins | sample X363_Desmarests_Spiny_Pocket_Mouse__metabat2_high_PE_007 | metagenome-assembled genome bin X363_Desmarests_Spiny_Pocket_Mouse | reverse complement strand
TGATTTCGGCAACAACGAACAAGTTCGTGTCGCTACGCTAAACAGTTTTTGCATTTGCAAAAACTGGGTGGCGGAAGGCAAGAACATTAAAGACAGTGCAACACAACAATGCTTTTCCGCCTACTGCTTTCGCAGCGACCGAAATCGGATGCGATTTTGCCTTTTGTTGAAGTAGCAATTTGCACTTTCTTCGCAGGAAGAAAGTGTTTAGCGAAGTGACCTGACCTTTGACTATCTAAAAGAGGTGCATCTTCTAGAGGTCAGCCTTGCGCCTTCAGTTTTGTACGCTACGCTATCGAAACTGACGAGAATTATAGGGGATGTATTATGACAAAAGATGCATTTTTCGGGTTTTTAAAGGCTGTTCCAAAGGCGGAGCTTCACATTCATATTGAGGCGGTGCCAACAATTGAAACATTGCGCGCTTTGTATCAAAAAAGGTTTGAAAAACCACTTTCTGACGAGGAGATTAACGCGCTTTTTTCTTATGATGATTTGAATGGATTTATTCAAGCGTTCTTGAAGGTGCAGGATATGTTTACTTCAGAGGACGACTTCACCTATGTTTTTGACGACCTTGCAAAATATCTTGTTGATAATGGGGTTGTATACTGCGAGGCGTTCTTTGCTCCCAGCGCATTTTTGAAAAAGGGCTTTACCTATCCTGCAATGACTTCTGTGTTCCATAAAAAAATTGCTGAGATTAAGGAAAAATACGGCATTACAATCAAGCTGCTGCTTGATGTTTCTAGAACATTTGGCTGTGAAAACGCAATGAACAACTATAATTTGCTCAAGCAATATCCGTGTGAAGATATTATTGGAATCGGTCTTGGGGGGGCGGAGGCAAAAGGTCCGTGCCGTGATTTTGTTCCTGTGTTTGAGCAGGCGCATAAAGACGGATTTCACGCGGTCGCTCATGCGGGAGAGGATGTTGGACCTGAATCCATTTGGGAGGCGATAGACCTTTTGAAGTCAGAGCGAATCGGACACGGAATCACTGCGATTCAAGACGAAAAATTGATGGAGGAGTTGAAAAGCCGAACTATTCCGCTTGAAGTGTGCCCAACGAGCAATGTGTTTACAAAAAAATATGTGAAGTCCATTGCGGAGCATCCAATCCGAAGGTTCTTTGACGCAGGGCTTTCTGTTACGGTGAACACAGACGACCCTGTTTTCTTTAAAACAACGCTTCTTGAGGAGTATTGGAGGCTCTATAGCGAATGCGGATTTACGCTTGATGAAATCAAACAGTTGATTTTGAATGGATTTTACGCTTTGTTTATTTCTGACAACGAAAAAGCAGAATTTGCAAAGGCGGTTGAGGATGCATTTAAGGATGCGAAATAGTGGATATAGCAGAAGTAATTTCGGTCGCTTTTTGTGATGACAAATCTTGAAAAATATTACTCGAAATTCAAAGAGGAGAACCGCCTGAAAACTCGACATGGCACGGTTGAGTTTGTCACATCGATGAAGTATATTCACGAGGCGATTGGAAATAGACGAGATGTGAAAATTCTTGATGTTGGCGCGGCAACGGGTGCGTATTCTGTTCCGCTTTCTCGCGAAGGATTTGATGTCACTGCGGTGGAGTTGGTGTCTCATAATCTGGAAATTTTGCGTGCGAAGCACGAAAATGTAAAAACATGGAAAGGAGATGCGAGAGACCTATCTTTTCTTGATGAAAATACATTTGACATTACCATCATGTTTGGACCGCTGTATCATTTGCATAGCAATGACGAGCGGGCAAAGGCGTTGCTTGAGGCGCGTCGGGTGACAAAAAAGGGCGGAGTTATTTTTGTGGCGTACATAATGAACGAATACGCAGTGTTGCAATACTGTTTTGGTGAAGATAAAATAGGCGAGTGCCTTGAAAAAAAATCCTTGAGCGAGGATTTTCATACGATTGCGGCGAGTGATGATTTATATAGTTATGTGCGGCTTGAGGATATAGATTCCTTGAATAAAAAATGTGGGCTTGAGAGAATAAAACTATTTGCGCAAGACGGACCGAGCGACTATATGCGAAAAACGCTCAACGCAATGTCAGAGGAAACATTCAATCATTTTATTGCATATCATCTTGCTACATGTGAACGCCGTGAGCTTTTGGGCGCTTCTTCCCATGTCGTTGATGTTCTGAAAAATTGGTGAGGCGACTTCAGCGCGAAAAATGAGATGGAAAGAAAATTCGTGTTGAATCCATATTCACTGTTCGTCTTTGTCTTCCCATGCATTCAAAAGGCGCATGTCTATTTCGGAAATGAGAGATGAATGTTTTTCTACCTTTGCTTTCTTGAGTTTTGCGGTGGTGGAAACAGTTTTAGAAAAGATACGGCCGATTTTTCCTGGTAGAGAAAAATGGTGAGACAAGGCGAATTGAGAAATGAAAAGCATTGCGCACAGTCTACCTCCTTTTATCAGTCCTGCTTCCACTGCGCCTTGTGTTATGCGAAAGTTTCCAATTGAAAAGACAACGCGACCATAGGGGGTAAAAAGTGAAAAAAGCGTAATCGATGCTATTAAAATTATGGATGGCAGAATTTTTATGCATCTTTTTTTTATAAAGACGAGCACAGCGAACAATATGAGCAATGCATAGATAACAGAGAGAGAGCGTGAAAAGAAAATTACAATATAGGCAATGATTGTGAATGCGATTGACAAAACTGAACGAATGGAGTGGGAAGATTTTTTTTTTGTTTTTATTTCTTCATCCGCTGGAGGAGCAGGGGATTCTTTTAAAATAGGAAAAACATAAGATTTTTCTTCAAAGATGCACGAAAAGATTCCGAGGCATACAGATGTTACGAGCGAAATAAAAAGCATTGCGGGGGCAACAAGGCGAGTGTTTTTTCCAAATATAAACAGGTATGAAACGAAAAACTGCGCAAGGTTACTTGAAAAACCTCCTGCCACACTCACTCCAATCCATGAAATCAACCCTCTCTTTTTTAAAATGTCATAGCACAAGAACATTGCAAGAGCGGAGAAAACGGTTCCTAAAAACGAAAGCACAAAAATATATGAAAAGAGCGTTCCTGCGATAAGCGCTTGAAAAAATATCTTTAAAAGAACGAGGATTGCGCTTTCTTTTTTTTTCAGAACCGCGAATGAAAGCATTATGGGCAGATTCGCAAGTCCCAGTCGAAAAAACGGCAGTGGGCGAGGAAGAGCATATTCAACTGCTGAAAGAAAAAAACACGCTGCCGCAAAGAAAGTCACTTTTTTTTCTGACATAAGAGGCAGTATAATGGATTTTTCTCCAAGCGACAATGGGGCGGAAGACAGAGGAAGACAGAGGCGCGGAAGATACATCCATTCTTCAAGTCCAATTCTTCTCCCTTTCATGCTGAAGCCGTGCATGTCCTATATGCCATATTTTTCGCCATTGATTTATCCCTTAAAATATGATATTTTTATCAAAATTGGTACTTGAGTTTTTTCCAAAAGTGCAATTTTGTGAAAACTACCCTAGATGTATTTGCAGGAAATGGTGGCTGATTCTTTATCCGCCTGCTGTCAGCAGGATAAGACAGCCTAAAAATTGCTTTCGCAATTTGAGTCTAAACTAACTAAACATCACCCACCACAAGAGGGTTTACACAGGAGATGTCTATGAAAAAAACAGGCGCGCAAATTATTACAACATTACTTGAAATGCACGGAATTAAAACGGTCTCTGGGATTCCTGGCGGTCAAATTCTTCCCCTCTATGATGAGCTTAAGAGAAGCAATATAAAGCATGTCTTGGTGCGTCAGGAGCAGGCGGGGGGATTTATTGCTCAAGGAATGGCGCGTACAACTGGCGTTCCAGCGGTGTGCCTTGCGACCTCTGGGCCTGGCGCGATGAATTTGCTCACTGCGATTGCCGATGCACGGTGCGATTCAATACCAATTATAGCGATTACAGGGCAGGTAAGCACAAATCTTTTGGGTACAGACGCATTTCAAGAGGCGGATACATTTGGTCTTTCTCTTCCTATAACGAAACATTCTGTTATGGTCAAGAACGCGGAAGATCTTTTAAAGGTGATACCAGAGGCGTTTAAAATCGCAATGAATGGACGACCAGGACCTGTCTTGATTGATGTTCCGCGCGATGTGCAGCTTCAAGAGGTTGAATTTCTTGAGTGGCCCAAAATAAATCTTCCCTTGAAAGATGACGAGTCTACCGTGCGTTTTTTGACTGCAAAAAAAGACTATGATGTGTTCTTGGAAAAAGCAACAGAATTGATGTTTTCTGCGGAGCGACCTGTTTTATATCTCGGCGGTGGGTGTAATTCTCCAAAAGCAGCGGAATCTATCCGTGCATTGGTAGATGCGTTTGATGTGCCTGTTGTGTCTTCCCTTATGGGGCTTGGTGCAATTCCGTCTTCCAGCAAAAATTTCATTGGAATGGTGGGAATGCATGGAAGCTACGCCGCAAATAGTGCACTGTATGAAAGCGACTTGGTGTTGGCTTTTGGCGTGCGCTTTGATGACCGTGCAACTGGTGTGGTAAAAGAGTTCTGTCCGCATGCAAAAATAATTCATATAGATATAGATGCCGCTGAAATAAATAAAATGCTTTTTGCAGATGTTTCAATTGTTGCGAAGGTTGAAACTGTTTTGCCTGATTTGATAAGAATAGTGAAAGATAAAACCGATTTTCTGTGCAAGAATGGAGAGGCGCGAAAAGCATGGTTTGAAAAAATACTGCATATTTCAGAGGAGACTGATTCTATTTCGTGTGGAGCTCCAGCGGATGCGGAAAAAAGAAGCGGTTTTAAGGGGAGCGTGAATCCGCGTGAATTCATTGCGAATATCCCTTCTCTTGCGAAGAAGGCGGGGATTTCTCCGCAAGATGTGATTGTGACGACCGATGTAGGGCAGCATCAGATGTGGGCGGCGCAATATTATCCTGTGGAGGAGGTGCGCACATTTTTGACATCTGGTTCTCTTGGAACGATGGGCTTTGGGCTCCCTGCGGCGATTGGGGCTGCGATGGCGAATCCTGAAAAACGCATCGTGTGCTTTTCGGGGGACGGCTCAATTTTAATGAATATTCAAGAATTGGCGACACTTGCGGAAAACAATCTTGCGGTGACAATCATTGTTTTTGAAAACGGCACGCTTGGGATGGTGTACCAGCAGCAAAAACTGATTTTTGAAAAAAACTATAGCGCATCTGAATTCATTGCGTGTCCTGATTTGTTAAAAATCGCGGAGGGCTTTGGCATTGAGACGGCAGATGCTGACACCGACAAGGACTGGTACAAAAAAGCATTTGATGCAAACCGAAAAAACAAGCCGTTCTTTGTGCGAGTAAGAGTCGATCCAGAGGAAAATGTGTTGCCGTTCGTGCCTGGTGGCAAAGCGAATATCGACAGCATACGATAGATGAGAAGATTTTAGTCTTAACAAAGTCTACATTCACACTAGTAAACTAAAACTATGGCAGAGAAAGATATTTTAAATGGATTGAATGCATCTCAGCGGGAGGCTGTCACTTCTACAGAAGGCTTTGTGCGTGTTATTGCAGGGGCGGGGTCTGGGAAGACTCGAGCCCTTTCCCATCGGTTTGCGTATTTGGTGAATGAGATTGGCGTTTTGCCTGAAAACATTTTGTGCGTCACATTTACAAATAAGGCTGCTGCGGAAATGAAGGCGCGAATTCGGAAAATCGCAGGAATAAATAGCAGTGGCTATATCGCTACGTTTCATAGTTTTTGTGTTTCAATTTTGCAAGAGGATTCTTACGCGATTGGCTATCCGAAAAGTTTTTTAGTTTTAGACAATGGCGACATTGACGCGATGCTCCGAATAATTTATGACGAGCGAAATCTCACATTGCGTGACAAAACATTTTCAGATGCGCGTGATATGTTTGAAATGAAAAAGACGCGGGATATGCCACTGTATTATACGGATATGATTGCATTGCCTCTTGAGACGCTCAAACAAAAGTACGATGCTGCAACGGAAATCGAAGACATCTTGTTTTATGGCTATCTGTATCAGGAAAAAAAAAGCTTTGCGCTTGACTACAACGATTTGATTGTTTTTGTGCTTCATATTTTTGAAACAAATGAGACGGTGCGGAAAAAATGGCAGGAGCGTCTTGAATATATACTGATAGATGAGTTTCAAGATATAGATGACATTCAGTATCGGCTGATGAAAGTGCTTTGCGATTATCACAAAAACGTGTTTGTTGTGGGAGACCCAGACCAAACGATTTATACCTGGCGTGGCGCAAACATACGGTACTTGCTGGATTTTGATAAAAATTTTGAGCCGACAAAAACCATAGTGATGAATGAGAATTACCGCTCGACAAAACAAATTCTTTCAGTGGCAAATTCCTTGATTTCCAAGAATAAAGTCAGAATGGAAAAACAGTTGACGATTCCCTTCGAGGGGCGAGGGCGAGATGAGGCTGCGTCCAGAGGAATCCTTCCTGTGTATAATCATTCAAAAAAGCAAGAGGATGAGGCGGAGTGGATTTCAGAGCAAATTGTCCAACTGCACGATATGGGTGAAAAATATTCTGATATAGCGATTTTGTATCGGGCGCATTATGTCTCTCGCACGATTGAAGAGGTTTTGGAGAAGCAGAAAATTCCATTTACCATGTATTCAGGCATTCGATTTTTTGATAGAGAGGAAGTGAAGGATGCGCTTTCGTATGTGCGTCTGTGCGTTTATAAAGATGATTTTTCTTTCAGGAGAATTGTGAACAAGCCGCGCCGAAATATCGGGAAAACGCGAATTGAAAAGATTGAGGAGCGCGCTCGATTAGATGGAAAGGAAGGCAATGTATCGCTTTATGACACACTGTGCAAGATGGTCGATGAAAATTCGGAGATTTTGTATGGAACGGGTGCAAAAGAATTTGTGGAAATGATAGAGCGGTTTTCGAGAGCGATGAACGAAATTCCTGCAAGCGACATGCTTTCCGCGCTGCTCGATGAGTCGGGATACGAAGCGATGCTACGCACAGAGGGAAGTCAAACGCGGCTTGATAATCTTGCGGAGTTAAAGCAAGCCGTCTATGATTTTGAGATTTCTTGCGGGGAGGAGTGCAACGCGGAGTATTTTCTAAAACGAGTGGCGTTATTTTCAGGCATGGAAACGAGAGAGGGCGCTGACGCAGTGAAGTTAATGACGGTTCACACGGCGAAAGGCTTGGAGTTTCAGAATGTATTTTTGTGCGCGATGAGCGAGGGGATTTTTCCTTCTCAAAAGACAAAAGACCCATTTTCAATGGAAGAGGAGCGTCGGTTGTGTTTTGTGGCTTTAACGCGCGCTAAAAAACGGCTTTTTCTCTCTGATAGCGAGGGACGCAATTTAAATGGCTCTGTGTGCTATCCATCACGCTTTGTGTTTGATATAGACCGCTCTCTTTTGGAATACACTTCGCCACTTCCTGAAAATTTTATCTCATCGGCAATGGATGCAATCTCTCATTTTGACACTATTCTAGAGGCGCGTGAAAAAACATCAGCTTTGAAGGCGGGCGATGAGGTGACGCACGCGGTTTTAGGGCGCGGAGTGATTCTCGAAGTGAGCGAAAAGGACGGCGCATTTTTAATAAAGTTTGACATGCTCCCCACCCCCCGAAAGCTGAGGGCAAGTGCGGTGCAGTAGGCTGGGAGGGGAGGGAGAGTCGCTTCAGTACGAAAAATTGAAGTCAAAAGAAAATGTTAGAATTTTGTAGAACAAAGAGACATAAAAGGAGCGCGAGGAAGCGTAAGGTGTATTGTTTGACCATTTTTATTCCAAGACTTCCATTTCTCAGTTTTGTTCGCAACAAAACTGAGCTAGAGAGTTCTGAGAACAGTGTATGGAAGCGGATTTAATTTTGCTTTTCTACCAATTTTATTCTCTCTTCAAGCGCCGTTTCCGTCATGTTTGACAACTCCGTTATGTCCACACTCTTGTCAAAGCGCAAAAAATACAAAACCGTTTTGATGTTTCCTCTGTTGATTCCATATAATTTTGAAAGCGCAAGACGGTAGCAGGCTTGTTGTTCAATATATTTTTCTGGATGCAGCGCACCGTCTTTTTCTGTATTGTCGGTTTTGTAGTCGATGATGGTAAATGTGCCGTCCTCGTTTTCAAAAAACAAGTCTATTGAACCAGTCACACAAGCCTTTCCGACTGTCATTTTAAATCGATGCTCTGTTTTTACAAGGCGATGTGCTTTTTTTGCTTTCAAAACGCTTTTTCCCCATATGCTCACTGAAAAATTCTCGACCATAAGACGGCAGATATTTTTCAATGTTTTTCGCGCATCTCCAAACCCGAAGTTTTCATTTAAAATGCGGCGTAATTTTTCATCAAAATGTTCTGAATCCTCCACATGTTCCACCGTGCCATTTTTTACCCAATGCTCCAAATAAGAGTGCGCCAGTGTTCCAAAGTTCGCTTTTGTAAACGGCAGGGCGAACGCGCTTTCTGCAGTCTCTTTTTCCTCGTCTCCAGCCGAAAATTGTGTTATAAATTTGTCGAGGGCGTTAAAAACTGGATTTTGCAACAAAGGCGCTTTTTCGTTTGAAACATTTTTAGAAAGTCCGTCTTTTGAAAGCATGTCTTCAGCCATCATGTAATGGGGCGGTTTTTCGAGAAGACTTGGTGAGATGGACGGATTCGGAGGAAGATTAGGGTTTTCGACATCTTCAATTGGTCTTCCTGAAAAATGCGTCTCCAAATTTTCAAGGAATTTTTGTTTCGCGCCAGCCTTTTCCTTTGAATCATCTCTTTCTCGGGTGAGAAAAGAATACGGAAGCGGATGTATTTTTATAAAGTCAAATGGCGCGTCTTCCGTTTTGTTGTAATACGGCATGTCGGAAATTGGTGATTCTTCATCATAGTTTTCAAAATCATAATTGTTATCCTGATAGATGCCCTTGTCAGAGTCGTAATAATAGCGAAGAATCTTGTGCATTATCGATGGATTAAAATCTTTTGAGTCTTTTGCAGGTTTCGCCACATCTCCCACAAGGAACGCCTCGTGTTTTGCACGAGTGATTGCAACATAAATGCGCCGTTTTTGCTCTGCCAATTCCTTTTTCTTTGATTCCTCTATTTGCTTTAAGAAAAAATAATTTTTTCCCCCGTCGCTTGGGCGGATTGAAAGCCCTGTCGTTTCATCAAAAAAGACATCGCCTTGATTTTCTCCTCGGGGATTTGAAAAAACACCCGTCACAAAAACCGTTCCGAATTCCAAGCCCTTGCTTTGATGAATCGTCATAATGGTGACCGCATCACGCCGTTCAAGCGGATAGTGCACATCCTCTGTGTCAAGTTCTGCGTCTTCTGACTTGAAAAATGTGGCTTCCTTTTGTTTTGTAAGCGCAAGTTGATCAACAAACCACGCCATGTCCTTGTCAGCCGTCTCTGCGCTCAGCGCAATCTGGTACAACAAATCAAACTGCTCGGCATACATCTTCACATTTTCATTTATTTCTGTTTCAAAAAAATACCCCAAGCTATACCATAGATTCTCTATTGTTTTTGTGATGCTGCTTGAAAGAATTGATTTTTGCTCGGTAAAATACAGTTGTGCGCCTTTTTGATATTTTTTCTCGTCCTCTGCAGAAAGATGGAAAAGAGAAGCGGCAAATTCTTTTGAGAATGCAGAGAACGATGGATTTGAAACGCGCTCATCGTCATCGGTGTTCTTTTCGTCATTTTTTGTAGGATTTTTTTTATACATCACCGATAGCACGCTCATTGCGCCTTTTTCGCTCATGCCGACAAATGGAGAGGTTAAAAATGCGGCGAACGCATTTGTATCTGTGGGATACACGCAAATTCGCAAGAAATTATAAAAATCGTTTGCAATTCCCTCTGAAAAAATATTTTTTTGCACATCAATGCTATAAGGAATTGAAAAACGCCTTAAAAATTTTTGAATGTCCTTTCTATGTGTGCGTGAGTTGTCCAAAATTGCAAATTCGCTAAAACGCTTTCCCTGTTTGTGCATATCGGAAATTGTTTTTGCAATATAATAGCCCGTTGTTTCTTCTTCGGAAAGACAAATGTTTTTCTTTTTATAGTCAAAAAATTTGCTTTTATCTGCATGTGCGCCTGAATTTAAAATGCACGCATGAAGTCGAACGCTGTTTTCATCAAGCGAGAAAGGGGCAACGGAATCTATTCCTGTTGTGTTGGGCTTTGTGGCAAAATTACTTTTTCTTTTGTCCTCATTGAAAAGATACGTCGCCTCGTATTCAGGGATTTTTAAATAGTTGTCATAGTAGAAAAGAGAGGGGAGCGTCTTTTTCTCATCGTCAGCCACTTTTTTCTTGTCGTCTCCGAACAGCACATTAAAAGATTTTAAAAGCGCCACATCAGAGCGGTAGTTGTTTGTCATAGAGAGCTGCGCGTCATTAACACTTCCTGATGTGCCTTTGAGAGAGGTCTTTAATCCATTGAAAACACTCACATCAGCCCCTCGGAATTTGTATATGGACTGCTTTTCGTCTCCCACAAAGAACAGCTTTTCGGGGGAAAGGTTTTTTTTGAGCGCCTCAAGAAATGTTTCGTAAGCGGAGGAAGCGGCGCTCGTCCAGTCTTTTGTAGATTTTTCGTTGGAGTCGTTGTTTGCAGTGTCGGATGCGGTGCGAGGGCTATCGTTGGATTCGTCATTTGAGGTGTCACTAGGAACATCGCAGGGAGCGGAGGGGCTGCCTAATTCCTCGCTTGGTTCGGCGCTCGTTTTGAATTCCGTAAACACATCATCCTTTTCCGCGATAAGATACAGCATATCGCGGTTTTTTGAGTTGTTGTCTTGGAATTCATCAATCATTATTTTTTTGATTTGCCGTTTCTGTTGATTCCGTACGGTTTTGTTCTCAAGGAGAATTTTCAACGCAAGGTCAGAGACATCTTTAAACGAAAGCACTCCGCTCGTCCGTTTTGCGTTATTCGCCTCTTCAAGATATAAATCCATAAGCTCATACATTTCAGAAATCGCCTCGAAATTCTCGATGAAGTCAACGCAACTTTGGAGAACAAATGCGAGGCAAAGCGATGCTGCTTTTGCAGGACGAAAAAGCGAAATACATTCTTTTATGGCGATGACATTTTCGTTTGTCATTTTTCCGCCTGGCAATTTTACTTTTGAAAAACGGTTTAAAAAATCGGTGCATTCTTTTAGTTGTGGGATTATAGTTCCACGAGTTTTTTTATCAAAGAGCGTTGAAACGCTTTCAATTTTCGTAAACGATGGATTTTCAGTGAAATTCATAAACGCGCTTTTTACATTGTCAAAAAAGACGGATGGCTTTGCATTTTTTTTGCTTTCTATTTCCTCTTGCCACAGTGAAAAATGCAGTTTCAGTTTGCCCCACATTTTTTCAGCGGAGTTTTCATCATCGGAATCTTTTCCAAAAAGAGCCTTGTTCCACGCATTGACGATTTCTTCCGCCTGTTGTTTTAAATGGTTTGTAAAAAATCCTTTTTCCGTTGCGATTGAGGTGTATTTTTCGATGGGGGCGGAAAAATAATTTTTTGCAAAATTTTCGATTCCTCCCACTTTGCAGAATGACTGGTAGGCGGTGGAGAATTCTGTGCAATCTTTATAACGCAGAACAAACTGCAAGGCATCTCCACTGTTTGTTCCTGTTCCGATTGTAAAGTCGGGGCGAATTCCATACTGTGTGGCGGCAAGACGCACAATATCTCCGCTGTACGCATCGAGCGTTTGTATTTTTGCATCGCTCAATTCATCTATTGCGCGTTTTAAAAGAGTCGCGGGTTTTCCTTCTCCTAAAAAAAATCCTCCGTGGCGACTGTCGCTCAAGCGACCGTAAAATTCATTGAGTTTTTTAAAGACCCGCGCGTATATTTCCGCCGCCGCTTTTTTTGTAAATGTCAGGGCAAGGATATTTTTCACGCGAATATCAGGATGTGTCATCAAGAGATAGGCGAAGCGCGTTGCAAGCACTTCTGTCTTCCCGCTTCCCGCCCCTGCAGAAACAACGGCGTTGTCAATTTTTTGTATGGCTGCCATTTGGTCGTCGTCAGGTTTTCGTGTCCCCTCTGGAAACAGAGCGTCTAATAATTTTGATTCGCTTGTTTTTTTCATGGCTTCATTTGTACTTTTTGTACTCTCAATCTTTTCACCGCTTTCCATTTCTAATCTCCCAGCAAATCTTCCATTACAGTGCTCTTTTTCCCACAGTGAACGAGGTGCGACAAATCGACTTGAACTTGCACTTTATGCAGTCTGAGTTTGGATTCACATAATTTTTGTCTATGTAATTTTTGCTTGTTTTAAATTCATACTTTTTTACGCATTCCGTGAAATTTTCAAGATAAGAGGTGAATGCCTCTAGCGTCGGCTCAAACGTATCTCTGGTCACAATGCTTGAGTGTGTGGGTGGGTTTTCGGCGATAACATAATTTGTTTGGAATCCATTAGCTTTTTCTTGGAGCGAATAAAAAAGTCCTTCTTTGACTTTATACACTTTTTCATTTTGGGTGCATGCGTGTTCCAAAAGATACACATACATTGCCATTTGAAAATTCTTTATTTTTTCATCATCATTAACAGTGCTTTCTCCTGCATTTGGAATATGCCCTGTTTTGTAGTCGATAATCACCGCTGTTTCAGGCTCTCCATTTCTTGTCAAAAGACAGTCTATATACCCAGTGCACTGGTATTTCTCGCTAAAAACGGTGCGCGCGATTTCAAGCCCTTCGATTGTCCAGCCGCCGTAAGAGCCATTGTTTAAGATGGTTCCATCGGACGAAAAAGTGGGTGGTGCGCAGATTTTGAGAGCAAAATCCATGAGCGTTTTTTTTACAACAGGCAATTGGCTTTGAAAGGCGGATTTTGAAAGCGCGCCATTCATCACATCGGACGATAGAATTTTTTCATCTGTCAACGCTTTTTCTATTGCTTTGTGCACATCTTGTTCTATTTTGGCAAGATTGTCTTGGCTTGTTTCTGTGTATATTGGAATTGTTTTTCCAAAATGTAAAAAGAGATTTTCCAAAGCCTTGTGATAAAATGTACCGATTTCATTTGTCTCTGCAAGGAGTGGTGAAAATTTTTCATCTCCAATGCCCATAACATTTTGAAAAAGCCATTTTTTTGGACAGGGAAAAAACGCATTCAATTTGCTTGCGGAAATGGAAATTAAGCCGCTTTTTAATCCAAGATAGCCGCTGATTTTTTGCTTGAGGCTTTCGGGGATTTCAGAGGCTTCAGCAGTTTCATCCCTCGTAGGGGCGTTTGTTGTGTCGTTCGCAGCGCTTTTCAACGCATCTTGTGTTGTGCTGATTTCTGCGCCTTTTAGAGCGGTTTTTTTTGCCGCGCTCTTTGATGCGCTTCTCTCTGTTTTGTTCGTTGCGTTTTCTGCCGCACCGTTTAGTGAGGGGGTGTCTATTGATGCCGTTGTCGTTGCATTTGCGTTTTTCCAGTTTTCAAACGCCGTTTTTTGCCGTTGTGAAAATGTGTGCGAACTGTTTTGTATATGCTGAAAGTCCTGTCTCACAAAATCCAAAGAATCTAAAGAGTCAACGACAGTATTATTTTCTATTGAAAAGTCAAATTTTTCAAAACTGGATGTGAGCCGCGCTTTGATTTTTGTGTCAATAGCCGCTCTTTTCTCGGAATTTTCAAAATTCAAAATCGCTTCTGTCACATCAAATTCCTTGAGCGCGGTGTGGGTGATGGCAGAGCCCATAAAATTCACTTTTGCGCTCGACCAAAAAACTTCCTTCTTCTTTACATAGGAGCTTGCATGTGATTTTTCACTTGATTTCGGAAGCCGTCCGTGCGAGTTATACAGCGCAATGAATTTTTCAGACGCATCATTTTTTTCAAGACCGAATTGCTCTCGTTTTTCATCATCTGTGATAAAGCGCAGCGCATTCAGCGGTACTGTTATATCAGTTTGGTTTGCGTTTATGATAAAGTGGTAGTCAAAATCAGCGCACGCGGCGACTTTGTATGCAAAAATATTCACACCCTCGCGTTTTTCGTTCACTGTATAAGACGTTGAATCCATTTCGTTTGTAAAAAAAGCAAGATAGTCGTTTAGACCGAATGCGTTTCCTGCCTTTGGAAATGTTTGGCAGAACTCACGCTCCTGGCAAGAGAAATCTGAAAGCGTTGTTATCATCTGACCTAAAATTTTATCCGTCAAATCATATGCTTCAAGTTCATCTTTTATATCGTCTAATTCTTCAATGCGCTGCCTGTCGTTTTTATACTCTGCTTTTGCATATTCTTTTTGCCATATGCTTCTGAATTTTACGGAGTCTATAAATTCCTCTCGGAATTGCGCCCATGCCTTTTCAAGATGTTCAAAACTTCTGCAGTTTTTTCTGTTGAATTTTTCAATCGCCGCCTTTAATTTTTTGTAATAGGAAAGAATCGCCGCGCAATTTTCTTTTCCCTCAAGGGATTTTTCCCATGTATCGTCTTCGCTGTCAACGGAACATACACAGCGAAATTGTATGCCTGCTTGAAGCAACGCAAGATGTAACTCGGGGTGTTTCCAAGGCAAAAATCCATCGTTTACAAGAGAACGCAGAGCTTCAAACGAAAAATTGTCGTCAATGCAGCCCTTTATTTTTTTGAAGATGTCACCGCCACTGTTTCTCGTAAAAGGAGTGCCGTTTCTCACAGAGGCTGGCACGGCGTACAGGCGGAATTCTCGCTCAATATAGGGGCGAATGTTCTCCAAGTCAGGAACGCTCAATGCGATTCTATTTAAATCAGCTCCAGAGAGCCACAGTTTTCTGATTTTTAACACAACGCGGCGAATTTCAGTCCGCGAATCGGGGTATAAAATGCAAAGGCGGGAAAACGCGTCTTTCGCTTCGTTCTCGTTTTCTGCGTCGTTTTCGTTCGTTTCGTCCTCATTTTCACCTGCGTTTTCAGCCTCATTTGCGTTGATTTCAGGCACAGGGATTATAAAAATGTCATCTGATTTTGAAAGCGTCTCAATATATTCTGACCAGTCCTCGTTTATTTCAGGATAAAAGATAAAAATTGGATTTCCATCTCCTTTAAAGGCAGGCTCAAAAAAAGACGGCTCGTAAAAATTATGACTGTTCAAAAATTTGTCATAAAGAGAAAAAATAGTGTTGAAGTCCTCGTTTTCTGCGTCATCGTGAGCGACTCCATTTTTGACATTTTTGAGGAAATCGTTGTCGTAATGTTTTTTCCACAATTTTAAAGAAGGAAGTATTTTTGAAAGCCAATCGGTAAAGCCAAAAAGCGCATCCCCCGTCAAATCCTTTGAAATGATTTGCTTTATAAACTTTTTCTTTGCATTTTCCTGCAGAAGCCTTTCAGCAAAAATTTTCCTCATCAACGAGGGGATGCATGTCTTTCCATCTTTTTGTGTTTCTGCCGCAGCATAACTTCGTTTGAACTCATCCCACGCAATAAACCGTTCTGTGCTCACCGCCGAAACACCGGATTCATCGGGATTTTTTACCGCCCAATCAATCCAACTGTTTTTTTCGATTTCCGTTGGAAACACAAAAAGCGGTTCAACGCGTGAATTTTTGTGGAACTCAAAAAGAGCGGTGGAAATAACCTCTGAAATCGCTTTCTTTAGTGTCCGCATTATTCCTTTCGCAGTTCTTTTGCTGCCTCAACCATAACTTTCAGAGAGCTTTCAGTTTCTGGCCACGCGCGTGTTTTGAGCCCACAGTCTGGATTCACCCAAAGTCTCTCTGACGGAATAACTTTCTTCGCTTTTTTGAGCAGGAAGAGAATCTCGTCTTTTGTTGGCACGCGTGAAGAGTGGATGTCGTACACGCCAGGCCCAATTTCATTTGGATATTTGAATTCCCCGAACACATCAAGCAGCTCCATTTGTGAGCGTGAGCATTCTATGGTAATCACATCAGCATCCATATCGGCAATGCTTTTGATTATATCGTTGAATTCTGAATAGCACATATGAGTGTGGATTTGTGTTTCATCTTTTACACCGCTCTGTGAAATGCGGAATGACTCAACCGCCCAGTTCAGGTACTCGTCCCAGTCGGCGCGTCGAAGCGGCAATGCCTCTCGGATTGCAGGTTCGTCAATCTGGATTACTTTTATGCCGTTTTTCTCAAGGTCGCACACTTCATCACGAATTGCAAGAGCGATTTGTTGGCATGTCTCTTTGAGCGTTTGGTCGTTTCGCACGAATGACCATTTTAAAATCGTAACAGGACCCGTCAGCATTCCTTTCATCGGCTTTTTTGTAAGGCTTTGTGCATATGTTGACCAATCTACCGTCATTGCGTGGGGTCGGCTCACATCTCCAAAAATGACAGGAGGCTTCACACAGCGAGATCCATAACTTTGCACCCATCCGTTTTGTGTGAATGTAAAGCCTGAAAGCTGCTCTCCAAAGTATTCAACCATATCGTTTCGCTCAAATTCGCCGTGCACTAGAACATCAAGGTCGATTTCTTCCTGCCATTTTACGCATTTTGCGGTTTCTTCTTTCAAAAGCCTCTCGTATTCTTGCGCAGAAATTTCGTTTTTCTTGAACTTTGCCCTCCAAGAGCGCACCTCTTTTGTTTGTGGGAATGAGCCGATTGTCGTTGTGGGGAATTGGGGAAGTTGCAGCGCCTTTTCCTGCAATTTTCGTCTTTCGCTATAGGGTGAATTGCGCTGCGAGTCTTTCGGCGTGATTTTTGCAGCTCTCGATTTAACGGTATTGTTGTGGATCAACGGAGAAACTTTTTTATTGGCGATGTCCTTTTTGTTTTGCTCGAATTGTGCTTTTGCCTCGTCATCGGGATTGCCAGCAAGTTTTTTCAAAAGAGAGAGCTCCTCGACCTTTTGCCATGCAAAAGAAAGCCATCGTTTTATTTCAGGAGTCAATACAGCTTCATTTTTTTCAGATTCCAAGTCGTACGGCACATGCAACAGAGAGCATGAAGTTGAAATAATAACGCGATCTTCTCCCACTGCTTCAATTGCTTTTTTTACAATTTCAAGAGATGACGCTAGGTCATTCTTCCAAATGTTTCGTCCGTCAATAACTCCAAGCGAAAGATTTTTGTCAGACGGAATCCTTGAAAGAATTTCGTCAAGCTGAGTTGGCGCGCGCACTAAATCCGCATGGATTGTATCACATGGAAGGCTCAATGCAAGGGGCGCATTGTCGCGAAGTCCCTCGAAATAGGTGGCGATGGTGATTTTTGCGTTCACCGCGTTTGCAATTTTTTCGTACGCGACTTTAAATGCATTTTTCGCCGCATCAGAAATGTCGAGCGCAAGGTACGGCTCGTCCAACTGAATGGCTTTTGCTCCCGCTTCCTCAAGTTTTTTCAAAAGTTCAATATAGGGCGGAAGCAATGCATCGAGCAAATCCAATTTTGAAAATCCGCTTTCCTTTTCCTTACCCAAAAGAAGATACGAAACAGGTCCCACAAGCACTGGTCTTGTTTCAATGCCAAGATTTTTTGCCTCGTTGAATTCATAAACGGCTTTTGTGTTAAAAAGGGAGAATTCCTGATTTTTTACAAATTCAGGCACGATATAGTGATAGTTTGTGTCAAACCATTTTGACATTTCCATTGCAGTCACATCAACGCCGTTTTTTTGCTCTCCGTGAGCCATCGCAAAATACAGTGCAAGTTTGTCATCCTTGAGATTTTTATAACGCTCGGGAATTGCTCCAAGCGCAAGGGTCAAATCAAGAATGTGGTCATAGAATGAAAAGTCATTTGAAGGGATAAAATCAATTCCCGCGTCTTTCATGCGCTGCCAGTTTTCCCTTCGGATGTTTGCCGCCACTTCCAAAAGCTCCTCGCGCGAAATTTTCTCCGCCCAAAATGCCTCGCACGCCTTCTTTAACTCTCTGTTTTTTCCAATTCGTGGAAATCCTAAAACACTTGTTTTTACACTCATAGTTTTCTCTTAAAAAATAATCTTATTGTCTTAGCATATCACAAAATAAAGGGATTGGAAAATACTTTTGGATTGTTTTTAAGAAAAAAAACGGGGCAGGGTGGCGATTGCGAGGCTGTAGGTCGTGGCGATTCTAATATATGAAAAAAAAATGACGGACAGTCAAAAATTGAACTGTCCGTCGTTCTTCATGAAGCAGAAAGAGGTTTGTCTCAACGAGCGCAAACTTTTCTGTCATCAGTGCGTCAAGCACCTTACATATATAATAATATCACACATTGGATAGGTGTCAAGAAAAAGTTTTCTTTTTTATTTCTTTTTTAAGAAATAAAAAAGGGTGACGTCATTTTTGCCACCCTTTTTTGTGTAAATCTATTTCATATTCACGAGCGATTTGTCGTAATCCGCAGGCGGAACATATCC